>Ga0228664_1001245_pt1 | contig 13195 bp, 13 predicted proteins | sample 78DmetaG_FD_183029 | JGI IMG/M metagenome (GOLD analysis project Ga0228664, IMG submission 183029) | Seawater microbial communities from Monterey Bay, California, United States - 78D | ecosystem: Environmental > Aquatic > Marine > Coastal | place: USA: California | collected 2016-09-26 | reverse complement strand
TTGAAAGGCGTGTTCGCTCGGTCATGAGACGATTGCAATTACGCCCTCAAAGAATCCGTTCTTATTTCCGGCATCCACGTATCGCCTACGCAGCATGATTTGGTGTATTTGATTGCCGGGTTAATAGGATGCCGAGATTTATAGCATCGGCGCTGGCAATGTTAATCAGCATGTTATCCGGCAATATCTCGGGGCTGAGAAACTGGAAAGTTCTATGTTTTGTTGTCTCTACAGTCGCGATGTAGCGTGGCAGGTTTGCTAACTGTTTACGTAGCTCTTGCCGAGGTTTGCCGAAAAGCCACCAAAGGGCAGCATAACCAGCACCATCCTTTGTGGTTCCTTTGCTGTCGCGCTCTGGCTTGACTCGCTCTAAAAGGTGTTGATAAACGGCAGGGTATTGTTCGCGAACCTGCTTGATAGTTAGCCCGAATAGGTCGATGACCATGACCCCTCGCGGAGACTGCGCTAGGTCACGTCCATTGCGATAGGCGCGGATATGGTTTTCAAGATTAGGCATAGTGCCAAGCCCAATATCGACAGCATCGTCGGGGGTGACAATAAAACCCGACCCATGCAATTTGACGCCCGGCGAGCTAAGGCCAAGGCAAGCAAGCAATGGACATGCCCCAGCCACATTTGCTCCGGTCTTGAGGTCGGCAAATAGTCTCCCTTGCTGTTCTTGCAGATTGACCTCTATTTCGTCTTGATTCTGTTCGCTACTGAACTCGTCACGTACTTGCAGCAGGCGGCCGTTACTTGGATTGGCCGAGCCTACTGTCATGGCAATTCGTACCTGAGCACCATCGCCGGCATCCACCCACGGGTGATCCGGGATGGCGAAGGCCAGTGACAATGGATTCCTCGCGTCCAGCTGCGCCTGCACCACGCGCCTATTGAAGGTCTGCTTGATGCTGTTGGTGGTGATAAAACCAAAGCGCTGCACTTGGCCTGCACGCACGGCCTCGGCGGATATGTGCCACCAATGCATGACGAAGTCCGCCGACTCCGGTACCTCCGGCCAGGTGTTGCGCACAGCATCTACATAGCCGTCACCCAGGGCGCGGCGCATGGTCGATGCGCCAATAAACGGCGGATTACCGACGATATAGTCCGCCTGGGTCCATTGGGCCTTGCGCGGGTTGCGATAGATGTATTGTTCGACTTGGGCCGATTCATCCGGCACCTGCTCGCCGGTAATCGGGCTGGTTTTGGTGGTGATGCCATCCCAGCGTGTAAGCGGTTTGCCGCTTGCGTCAGTCACCAGATCCACAGCGTCATAGGCAATCAGTGCATCGCGATGCTCGATATTATGGAAGTCACGTAGCACCGGTTCGGGCGGGTTTACTTTGCCGTGGGTGCGGAAGTGCCATTGCAGGTAGCCGATCCACAACACCATCTCGGCGATACGGGCTGCGCGTGGGTTGATCTCCAGGCCGAGGAACTGGTGTGGGTCGACGGTGAGGCCTTCGGTGTCCAGCATGCCGGTCTGGCCCAAGTCACCCAGCAGATTGAGCACTTCGCCTTCGAGGCGCTTCATGTGCTCCAGGGTGACGTATAGGAAGTTGCCGCTGCCGCAAGCCGGGTCGAGTACGCGCACGTCGCACAGGTGGCGCTGGAAGGCTTTTACTTCTTCAACGGCTTCCTTGTGTTTCCCCAAGCTCTCGTAGGTCAGCGCGGCCGCTTGTACTTCCTTCCACTCGGCACGCAGTGGCTCAATCACGGTGGGCAATACCAGGCGCTCGACGTAGGCGCGAGGGGTGTAATGCGCGCCCAACTTGTGGCGTTCGCGAGGGTTAAGTGCACGCTCCAGCAGGGTGCCGAAGATGGCCGGCTCCACATAACGCCAGTCGGCCTCGGAGGCCTTTAGCAGCAGCTCCATCTGATCGCGGTCTAGGGCGATGGCTGATGCCTCGGCGAACAGGCCGCCGCAAACTTGAGCAGGGTGCTTTCCAGGATCGGCGAGAAGCCACCGCTGTTCATGGTTTGTCAGAGGTGTTCAAGCATCGGCGCGAAGGTGTCGGGCTTGTTCTTCAGGCGCTGCAACAGCTCGGTAAAACTGCGCTCTGGTAGCAGGCCAACGTCCTCGGCAAACATGGTAAACAGGGCGCGCATCAGGAAACTGGAAACCAGCTGCGGAGAGTGACCAGTGGCCTCCAGGGACTTCGCAAGCTTGGCCAGCTGATCGGCAATTTCGCGGGTGACCTTGGCCGAGCGGCGGGCCGGGTCGAGGCTGAGTGGGTCAAGCCAAACGGCGCTCAGGCGCTCGCGAACTTCTTCCTTGCGCAGGTCTTCCAGGCGAATGCGGTGGCTGCGTGAATCCGGGTAGGGCGTGTAGGTTGCACCGGAACGACTGAACTCGGCATACAGCTCGATGTTGCGGCCAACATCCACGACCAGGATGAACGGTGGGCGACCTTCTTCGGCGGGCAGGGCGCGGGCGTACTGGTCGGCCTGGTTGTGGGCCTTGAGCATGGCCTTGTCCCAGCCGGAGCTGTCCAGGGTCTTGCCGGTTTGCTTGGCCTCCAGCACGAAGCTGCCGCGCTTGTAGAGGTCAATAAAGCCATTGTTGCTGCTGCCGTCTGGCTGATTGATGACTACGCGGCGCTCGAACACATAGGCGTTGTCGCGGGTGTCGTCGCCGGCAGGTTCCGGCAGTGGAAGGCCGAGCAGGCCGCACAGCTCGGTGAGGAACAACTGGTAGTTGGCGCGCTCAGTACCGCCAGCCTTTTGCCAACGGGCCAGGAAGGTATCCAGGTGTTCCATCACGGTATTGCTCCGACAACGAGAAAGGCTGGGATTCTAACGGAGAGGTCAGGTCTAGGGTATGGCATCGCAAAGCTGCGCAGTTGAGCGCAGTTTGCGATGCCGCTTTGCTCAGTGCTGCTCGTCCATTTGCTGCAGACGGTTTAGCACCTCTTCGCAATATCGTGGGTAGTAGATCCAGTTCCTGAACTTGGGGTTGTACTCGCCGCCCAACTCGTTACGCCAGGATTTGAGCAGTTCAGTGATCTGCGGGTTGAATGACCAGGAGCGCACGGCAACTGAGCCTGTAGGCAGTACTCGGGCAGACACCCACATGCCCAGGATTGTGTAGCGGTGCTCGATGCGTTTGGCTTCAGATTCAGCCACAGGCGGCTTACTCGGGATTGATTGCCAATCAATAGCCGATAGCAACGGCATTGGTTGTGGTTCGGGATAGATCCAGGATTTGTTGCGTGTCTGCTCCAAGATATGGGCTTTCACCTCTTCCGAGGGAATGGGTTGCTTGTTGAACAGCAGTTCGCTGAGGTCAATTTCGACGGTATTAATGCCGACGGCTTTGATTCGTTCCAGCTTTTCTTCGCCAATGAACGAAGTGACTGCGATTTCAATGAATAGCTGGCTGCCGCCTTTCAGATGTGCGACCAGGTCAGGTTGGAATCCCTGCTGTGGGACTTCCTCATCCACCCGTTCGAAGTCCCACCAGCTGGTTTGATCTTCGCTCTCCGGCCAGGTGCCAGGGATTGGGGGAAGTTGCAGGCCGAGGTGATTGCGGATGACTTCTTTGGCGTACAGGTGCAGCAGGCTTTCACGATGGATGAAACAGCTTTCCTTGTTCGAATGGTGGGAGAAGTGATGCTCGCGGATCAGGCCTTTGCGAGCGACTACAGGCTCACCGCAGCATGCGCAGGTGCAATGGCAGGCAAGCCCACGCATGGCGTTTTCAATGGTGATCAGTTGGCCGTTTGGATCGAGTGCAACGAACATGCTCATGGGCTAAGCCTCTGGTGTTAAGACGGCTTCAAGAGTCATGATTCGAGCAGGTTAAAACCTCCCCCGAACCCTGCATAAAGGGTTCGGGAGGGTTTATGGAGATGCTTGGGCCCCCTTATTTACGTGGCCTCTGGAGGGATTGTGCTGGAAGTGATGCGTTGTTTGGATGAAGAGCTACGGCAGTCGCCGGCCCCCGATGTAAAGGCCTATAAGGTGATCCGGGTTTTGTTGGATGCCAGCATTATCGCATTGGAAAAAGGCAACGAAGACCCTCAGACCTTTGACCGTGCGACGTTGCTAGAAATATGCGACCCGAAAGCGAAGACAACTGGTCGTGACCCTGCGCGATGGCTATCAAGCTCCATGCTAGAAACATTTATGGACGCCCGAATGAACTCGATTCGGCGGCGTGCGGAGCAAATGGGCTTGAAGCATTTGCCGGTGATCGCAAGTAGTGAAACGAGGGGTGGGGCAGGCAATCAGCGGATTTACTGGCTCGCAACTCGGCCGGCAGAAGCCAGTGATGTTGGCTCGCCAGCAGGGCAGGTACATCAGCAGATCGTTTACACCAGAACAGAAAATGGCGAGGTTCAGCCGGCACTGTTTTTAAGGCTGATTTTCCGCAAAGGGGTTCTGGAGAACCGCAGTTGGCGCGGCGTGATGCTGTTGGTCACTGTGCTGCTTGGTATGGGGTTCTTGTCGCTATGGATTTTGGCATCCATATGGAGTTTATCTGCGATTGATCAGGCACTCACCTTACGGCAGCTAGCAATCAGCGTTTTCGTGGTCTTCTTGGCTCGGTTCATATGGCGCGACGTGCACCAGCCCTGGCTTGAACTGGTGGACAACCGAGTTGTGAAGGCACCGGCTTCGTTGCTTTCACTCAAGGAGGATTCTGCCGAACTAGAAATGTACCGTGACGATGCGAAGAGACCTTGGACAAGGTTCGTGCGCTTCTCAAGTGACTGCCCATTCTGTGGTGGCCGGATTTTGCTGGCAGAAGGTAAGCCCGATCACCAGATGCCTCTTGTTGGCCGATGCGGTGAAAGCCCGCATGCGCACGTGTTTAGTTTTGACCGGGCAAGGCTATCGGGGGTTTATATCGGCCCGAGGCTTCAGCTTTAGATTTTCGTGTCCACGAAAAATCATACATCCATGATGCGCATATCTTTAGTTGAGACACGCCTCCCGCGTGTTTCAAATCGTCCCTTCTGACCCTTTGTCGTAAGTGGGTTTCAGGCTTTGCAACATTCCCTCTCCGCGCTGTCGAAGCTAATGTCATATTTTGGCTTGGCTGCAGGTCACCTGGGAGTTGCTTATGTTGATCCGTTCGATTCTGATGATTTTGGCTGCATCCGTCGCCAGTGCTGCGTTCGCCGATCAGCCGCAGACTATTCGCGTCATCCCCAAGAGCTACGTCAGCCCAGGGGCCAGCGGCAGCGTTTCGGGTTCGTCGAGTTATGAGCAGCACAACCTCTATGGCGGGCAGCGTCTGCCGCAGGGCAGCGTGCGTCAGGAAAGCAGCTATGGCAGCTATTCCAGCGAAAGCCGTGGGGGCATCCGTCAGAGCACCGAATATCCGGGCGGGCTGATCATCGAACGTCAACCGGGCAGTGGCAGTTATCAACAACAGCGCAGCCGCTGACGCCTCAGTGGCTGGTGGCAGTCTTGCTCTGACCGTTTGGCGCATCGGCGATCACTGCGCGATTGCGCCCCTCGCTCTTGGCGCGATACAGGCACTCATCGGCGCGCTGCAGCCAGCTTTCCCAGTGCTCGCCACTGTGCAGAATGGCGCCGCCGATGGAGACGGTCACCGCGCCGCCTGGGCTTTTGAGCTCCTGCGCCACCCAACTGAGCAGATTCTGCGCCGCGGCCTGCAGGCCCGTCTGGTCGGTGTTGGGCAGCAGCAGGAGAAACTCCTCGCCACCAAAGCGGAACAAGCGATCTTCCTTGCGTGAGCAGCGCTTGATCAGCTCGACGAAGGCCACCAGCACCTGGTCGCCGACGTGATGACCGAAGCGGTCGTTGATCTGCTTGAAGTGATCCAGATCCATCACCAGCAAGCCGTAACTGTCGCTGTGGCGGCGATGGCTGGCCATGGCAATCTTCAATTCTTCGTTCATCGCCCGGCGGTTGCGCGCGCCGGTCAGCGGATCATGAATGGCCAGCGATTGCAGCTGGTCGCGCTGGTTGCGGGTGCGGAAGGCGAAGATGAAGCTGAGCACGCTGGCCATCATGCAGGTGACCAGGAACGACACCATCTGGTAGTGGCTTTCGAACACGCTGCCGGGTACCAGCAGGGCGTGGCTGACCAGGCTGACCAGCACCAGTGCAGTGGCCAGCAGGGCTTTGCCGGGGGTGACCATGAAGAAGTTGAAGAGGATCAGCGGATAGATCCAGAACAGGCCGTTGACCCCCAGGTTGATGGCGATCAGCGTGGCGCCGACAGAGAACACGGCCGCCAGGTAGATACCGGGCTTGACCGTGTCGCGGGTGACCCAGGCATAGAGCACGGCGAACAGGGTGGAAAAGACGATGACGGTGTCGGCGATACCGACCAGGTAATTGCCTTCCTGCAGACGGTAGACGGCATAAGGCGAGATGCCGATAACCCCGAACAGCCCCATCAGGGTGATGATCGACAGTTGGAAGTCATTGCGCAGGCGCTTGAGCAGGCGAGCGGTCTGGGTCGGCATGGCATTACTTTTCGTTGTTATGACGCAAGCATGCAGAGCTTGGACCGCTAATGGCAAGGGGCATTCCTGAGCAAAGTGCCAGTATTTTCGCCCAGACCGACAGGCTGCTCAGTGGATGCGCAGCGAGACAAGCGATTTGTTGCGCTGATAGCGGGTCAGCCGCACGGCCAGCTCGGTCGGCAGGCTTTGACAGTCCTCGAAGCCCAGGCGCTGATAGAAGCTGCGCAGCTCGGGATGACAGAACAGCCAGACCGGCTCGGGATGCAGCGCCAGGCTGTGGCTGAGCAGCGCTGCCGCCAGGCCTTGGCGCCGCAGCGTGGGGGCGACGAACAGGCCGGTCAGCCACTGCCCGCCCGCTACGGGGCGAAGGCTCAGGGCGGCGACGATCTCGCTGGCGCTTTGCGCCACCCACAGTTCATCCCCCGCCTGGCTGCGCATCGGCGAGCGGTGGTCGCGGTAGAACTTGTCGACCAGCGGTCGCAGCTGGAGGGGCAGGTGGCGAAAGCGCGTGGTGATCATGGGGTCAGGCGGGAAGGATCTGGCGACTTATTTAAGCATCGTATTTTGGTTAACGGTTGCGCATTTACGGCCTTGCGGGCGGTGACAGCCCGTTCGTGGCGCCGCATCATGGGCAATCGCATTTTGCTCAAGGATTCGCCGCGTGTCTCAGCCTTCCCCTGTATCCGTGGTCTTCGCTGCGCAGAGCGTTGCCGGCCAGGTACGCACGCATAACGAGGATGCCCTGGCCTGCCGTCCCGATCTGGGGCTGTGGGCGCTGGCCGATGGCATGGGCGGGCACGCGCGTGGCGAGGTGGCCAGCGCCCTGGCGCTGGAGGAACTGGTGGGCGCCATGCAACAGGGCGAGGAGCTGCCTGCAGCGGTGCAGGCCGCCCATCTGGCAATTGTAGCGGCGGCGCAGCCCGCTGCGGGCGAGGCTGGCATGGGTAGCACCCTGGTTGCCGTGCGCCTGGACGGGAATGAGTTCGAGCTGGCCTGGGTCGGCGACAGCCGCGCCTATCGCATCGGCAGCGAACATATCGAGCAGCTCAGTCACGACCACAGCTGGGTCCAGGCCATGGTCGACGTTGGCCGGATGAGCGCCGAGGAGGCGCGTGAGCACCCGCGCCGCAACGTGATTCTGCAGTGCCTGGGGCAGGTCGGGCAGGCGCCTGAAGTCGGTCTGCTGCGGGTCCGACTGGCGCCGGACGAACTGCTGCTGCTGTGCAGCGACGGGCTGACCAACGAGCTGGACGACGCTGCCATCCAGCGCTGTTGCGCCGAAGCGGACACGCTGGAGGCGATGGTCGAGCAACTGGTGGGGCTGGCAAATAGCCATGGCGGCAGAGACAATATCAGCTGCATCGTCCTGGGCCTTGGCCCGACGACCGAACCCCGCGAAGCGCCGACCCCCGGTCTGCTGCGCAAGCTGTTCAAATCCCTTCAACCCTGAGCGCCAGTCGAGCCGCATGAGTCAGCCTTCCATCAGCGTACCCGGTTACAGCATTCATCACCGCCTGGGCAAAGGCGGCATGGCCGAGGTCTATCTGGCTACCGAGCAGGCGCTGCAGCGCCAGGTGGCGCTCAAGGTGTTGCTGCACCGCGAGGACGCAGCCTTCACCCAGCGCTTCATCAAGGAAGGCCATACAGTCGCCTCCCTGCAGCATCCTTCGATCATCACCATCTACCGTATCGACCAACTGGACGACGGCCGCCATTTTCTCGCCATGGAGTACCTGGCGGGCGGTGATCTGGCCCAGTACAAGGGCCAGCGCCTGGAGCCGGCGCGTGCGCTGCGCATCGTCCGGCAGATCGCCAGCGCCCTGGCACTGGTACACGACAAGGGCCTGGTGCACCGCGACATCAAGCCCGGCAACATCCTCTTTCGCGACGATGGCACCGCCGTGCTCAGCGACTTTGGCGTGGCCAAGGAGCTGCAGCTCGACAGCGAACTGACCCAGTCCGGCATAGCCGTCGGCAGCCCGGCCTACAGCAGCCCCGAGCAGGCGCAGTGTCAGGCGCTGGACGCACGCAGCGACATCTACAGTCTGGGCGTGATCCTGCTGGAGATGCTCAGCGGGCATAACCCCTTTCGCGGTGGCAACTACACCCAGACCCTGATGAATCAATTGCAGCTGGAGGCGCCGCCGCTTCCGGAGTCGCTGGGCGAGCTGCAGTGGCTACTCGACCGCATGCTGGCCAAGGACCCGGAAGATCGCTTCGCCGACTGCCACGTGCTGCTGGCCAGCCTCGATGAGCTGCAGGACGCCGATCAGGACCAGACCCGTCTGAGCCCGGCTGTCAGCCTGCCGCCTCGTCCCTCCCGGCGGCGCTGGCTGCCCTGGGCGGTGCTTGGCCTGCTATTGCTAGCCGTGAGTAGCGCAGGTGGCTACTACTGGCAGCTACAGCAGCGCATCGCCGGGTTGCTCGCGCTGGCTGAAACGCGTTTGAGCGAGGGGCACCTGCTGACCCCGGCGCAAGACAACGCCGACTACTATTTTCGCCAGACGCTGGCCCTGGACGAGGGCAACCAGCAGGCCAACGACGGTCTGCAGCGCGTGCTGCAGGCACGTATCCAGCAGTATCTCGACCTGGCCGAGCAACGCCTCGGCGAGGGCTTGCTGATCCTGCCGGAGGACGACAGCGCGGTGCATTACTTCCGCCAGGTGCTTGGCTGGGAACCGGACAACCTGCTGGCCCTGGCTGGCATCAACCGGGTGGCGCAGCGTTTCATCGATCAGAGCGAGGCGGCCTATGCACGGCGCGAATACAACCTGGCGCTTGAGCAGATCAAGCAGGGGCTGGAGGCCGAACCCGACAACGAACGCCTGCTGGCGCTCTACGACGGTCACCAGCAGCGCGTGCGCAGCAGCCAGGCGGCGAGCCGCCCACGCAGCGCGCCGCCGGCCCAGCAGAACCCGATCAAGCGCTTGCTGAACAATCTATTCGACTGACCCGAGGCGACCACGATGCTCAGACTGCAGTTCCTGGATAACCGCCAAGCGCCGGTCTGGCTGACCGACGAACGCCTGACCATCGGTCAGGACAGCCGCAACCAGCTGGTGCTTGGCGATGCCGGAATCGCCAGCTTCCACGCCGAGATCCGCCAGGATCACGGCTACTACTACCTGAGCGATGCCGGTCAGGGCGCCACCTGGGTCAACGACCAGCGCGTCGGTACACGCTTTCAGCTGCGTGACGGTGATCGCCTGCGCCTGGGCGCCGTCGAGCTGCAGCTGGTCGATCCGGCGAAGAGCGCGACCCGGCCCGAGGCCGCCGCGCCGCGCTGGTTTCTACAGGTGATCCAGGGCGAGCACCAGGGGCGCAAGTTTCATATCCACGGCTCGATGACCTTCGGCCGTTCGAGCAAGTGCGAGTTGTGCTTCAGCGATCTGGAGCTGTCGCGCCGGCATTGCGAGTTCTTTCTCAAGGACGACGTGCTGGAGGTCAAGGATCTTGCCTCGGCCAACGGCGTACTGGTCAACCAGCAGAAGGTCAGGACCGCGGTACTGCAACCGGGCGATCAGTTGAAGATGGGCGCGGTGACGCTGCTGGTGATCGGGCCGAAGGTGAACGTGAGTGATGCGCCCGACGAGGATGCCACCCAGTTCATGCGTGTGGCGGACCTGCCGCCTGCATTGGCTGCCAAGGCGGCTGGCGGTGCCACGCAGATCGCCCCTGTGCCGCAGGCAGCGCGTGCCAGCGACAAGGCAGCGCCGGCGGCGGCCAATCCGCTGCGTGCGGCTCAGGCCAAGCCTGCCCCCCTTGCCGCGCCACCTGCGGCCAGTGCGGGCAAGCTGTGGCTGGGTGGGATCGTACTGCTGCTGATCGGCGTAGGCCTCGGTGCTGTCGCCATGCGGCTATTGGGCTGAGGCGGGGCGCGTCACCCGATAGAACCGGCATGGCGGGTTGCACCCGCCCTACGGGGTAGCGGTCGTGTCGTAGGGCGGGGGTACCCCGCCGTTGTGGTCCCGGTGGGTTGGTGCGCACTGAATGCCTCGAAACACGCTGAATCTCAGGCCGGCATCAGGCGTCGCCGCTCCGCACGGATCTCCGGCAGGTCGCTGCGGCGCAGATAGACGCGCAGTGGCTCGCTGAGATTCACTCGGTCATCGATGCGCTGTTCCTGCAGCCAGGCCAGGCGCTGGCGATCCAGGCGCATCAGCTCACCGTCGTCAGCACGCCAGACGTATTCGCAAGTGGGCGTGATGGTATCGGCCGGCACATCGAGGCCGAAGCTGTCTTCGGAAAAACGCAGCAGGTACTGCTCGGTCTTGGCGTTGTAGCCGACGAAGCCCTGCAACTGGTCGGCGGCCTGGCAGATCTGGGCGGACGTGATACTCATGGCAAACCTCGTTTCCTGTGGGGTTTGCAGGCAAGGCGAATGGTTCTGTTTATCGGCGCAGCCTAATCGCTGGCGTTGTCACCCGCGTTGTCGTGGATCAAGAAACTGCCGGGAGCGGTTCTTGATGTCGCAGGCCACGGTCCTACAGGGACGGCAGGCATTGCAGAGCCGGCAGCACTTGTTCACGCAGCAGCGGTGCCAGGTCATCGGGCAGGGGCAGGGTGGTGTCGAGCCAGCGCAGCTCTTCCAGCTCGGCAGCCGGCTGCACGGCATGGAGCAGGGCGGCGCGATAGATGTCTGCCTGCACCCAGGTATCGGCCTCGTTGGCCGCGGGCGTCTGGAACTGGCCGAGCGGTTGTAGGGCGTCTGCGCCCAGTTGTAATTCGAGCTCTTCAAGCAGCTCACGCTCGAGCGCCGACAGCGCGTCTTCGCCCGCTTCACGTTTGCCGCCAGGCAGCATGAAGAATCGGGTATTGCGCTTGCGCACGAGCAGCAGGCGGCCTCGTTCGTCGAACAGGCAGGCAGCAGCGATATGCAGGGTGGTTGGCATGGGGCAAGCGCTGTACTGGTTGCGTCGCTGGCGAACCCGGACAACGCAAGTTGCAAAGCTTCGCCCCGGGGCGGGGCTCCTACAGGGGCGGAAGCCTTGCCTGATATGGGCGCCCCATTCAGGGCGCCCGGCGAGCATCAGCCAGCGAGGCCGACATAGACGTTCTGCACGTCGTCGTGGCCATCGATGGCCTCGAGGAAGGCTTCGACTTCTTCCATCTGCTCCGGCGTCAGGCTGTTTACCGGGTTTTTCGGGCGGTAGCCGAGCTTGGCCGAGTTGACGGTGAAACCCTGTTCCGGCAGTGCCTTGCACACGGCGTCGAGGTCGGTCGGGTCGGTGATGAACAGGGTCGAGCCCTCGTCATCGGGCACGAAGTCCTGGGCGCCGGCTTCGATGGCCGCCAGCTCCGGGTCAGCGCCTTCTTCGGTAGTGGCTTCGATCAGGCCAACGTGGTCGAAGTCCCAGCTGACCGAGCCGGAAGCCCCGAGCTGGCCCTTGCGGAACAGCACGCGAATCTCGGCGACGGTGCGGTTGACGTTGTCGGTCAGGCACTCGACGATCACCGGCACCTGATGCGGGGCGAAACCCTCGTACTGGGTGCGCTCGTAGTTGATTACTTCACCGGACAGGCCCGCACCTTTCTTGATGGCACGCTCCAGGGTGTCCTTGGGCATAGAGGCTTTCTTGGCCTGGTGCACGGCCAGGCGCAGCTTGGGGTTCATGTCCGGGTCGGCGCCGTTACGCGCGGCGAGCATGATTTCCTTCACCAGCTTGCCGAAGATCTTGCCTCGGGCATTGGCGGCTGCTTCTTTGGGTTTGGCTTTCCACTGGGCGCCCATCTGGGGTCTCCTGGCCGAGAAGTGAGTCGGCGTCAGGCCCTGGTACGCCTGACGATCGGATAGGCTGCGGATTCTAGTGCCTTGCGCGGCTATCGGCACCTGCAATTTCAGCCGGTGGGCTCAGAGGTAGCGCCAGATCAATTGCACGCCCGCCAGCAGAATGCCCAGCCGGGCGATGCGGTAGAACCACAGGTGGTTGACCCGCGATTGCAGCCACAGGCCGCTCCACACGCCCAGCGGGACGATGGGCGCGAGCATCAGGCTCAGTAGCAGATTCTCCTCGGTGAACTGGCCCAGCGCTGCGTAGGGCAGCAGCTTGGCGGCATTGGTGAGCAGGAAGAACAGGTTGATGGTGGCGACGAAGCGCACCTTGTCCAGTTGCTGCGGCAGCAGGTGCATCATCACCGGTGGGCCACCGGCGTGGGCGACGAAGCTGGTGAAGCCGGCCAGGCTCGACAGCAATGTGCCACGGCCTTTGTGCAGTGGACGTGGTGCCTGGTTGCCAGCCAGAAACCCAAGACCGACGAAAACGATGGCGATGGCGCCGATCAGCAGGCCAATGGCACGCTCGTCGAAGAAGCCGAAGGTCAGCGAACCGATGGCGATGCCGATCACCGCGCCCGGCAGCATGACCTTGAGGTTGGCTATATCCCACTTGCCCCAGTAGGCCTTCAGCCCGACCACGTCGGCCAGGCAGAGAATCGGCAGCATCACCGCCACGGCCTGTTTCGGCGACGTGGCCAGTGCCAGTAACGGCACGGCAATGCCGCCCAGGGCGCCGCCGAAGCCGCCCTTGGACAGCCCGGTGAGAAACACTGCCGGCAAGGCGAACAGAAGGAAATCGTGCAGAGTCATGGGCTTGGCGTAACGCTACGAAGGCGCGCAGGTTAGCAGCCGCCAGTGGCTGTGTGGTTTTTTTCCTCGGCCTCTGTGTCTGTCTGCTGCGGGGTGAGGCTGCTCTAATGCCGGCTCACTCAACCCGAGGTTCGTGCTCATGACACCCAAGGATCTGCTG
>Ga0228664_1001243_pt1 | contig 13199 bp, 10 predicted proteins | sample 78DmetaG_FD_183029 | JGI IMG/M metagenome (GOLD analysis project Ga0228664, IMG submission 183029) | Seawater microbial communities from Monterey Bay, California, United States - 78D | ecosystem: Environmental > Aquatic > Marine > Coastal | place: USA: California | collected 2016-09-26 | reverse complement strand
GCGTCCGGCCAGGGGGCCCTTGACGAAGTCGCCATACAGGCTGCCGAGCAGTTGCGGCGGCGCATCGCCGCCAAGATGAAGATGGGCCAGGTAGTTCATGACACGAGCTTACCGCCGTGAGCAGAACAATCGAAGCCGTTGATGGAGACTATTGGAACAATCAATCTGTATATCGCTCAGAGACGATATAAGGTTCGCCACATGACGATACAGACCCCCACTGCCATGGAAATCGACCTCGACGCCATCATCAAGGCCCTCGCCCACCCGGTGCGCCGCGACATCCTCGACTGGCTGAAGGAGCCCGAGCTGAACTTCGCCGAACAGGATCACCCGCTGGAGATCGGCGTGTGCGCCGGCAAGATCTTTCAGCGTACGGGGCTGTCGCAATCCACCGTTTCTGCCCATCTGACCACTCTGCAACGCGCCGGTCTGGTGACCAGCCGCAAGGTTGGCCAGTGGCACTTCTTCAAGCGCAACGACGAGCTGATTCAGGTCTTCGTCGAGCGCCTTGGCCAGCAACTCTGATTTGACCTTTCCTCCGGAGAAACCACCATGCCCACACTGTTCGACCCCATCCAGATCGGCGACCTGCAGCTGAACAACCGCATCATCATGGCACCGCTGACCCGCTGCCGCGCCGACGAAGGCCGTGTGCCCAATGCGCTGATGGCCGAGTACTACACCCAGCGCGCCTCGGCTGGGCTGATCATCAGCGAAGCCACCGCTGTCACGCCGATGGGCGTTGGCTACCCGGACACCCCCGGCATCTGGTCGGACGCGCAGATTCGCGGCTGGAGCAACATCACCCAGGCCGTACATGCCAACGGCGGCAAGATCGTCCTGCAGCTGTGGCACGTCGGCCGCATCTCCGACCCGATCTACCTGAACGGCGAGCTGCCGGTCGCCCCGAGCGCAATTCAGCCGGCCGGCCATGTCAGCCTGGTGCGTCCGATCAAGGGCTACGTCACCCCGCGTGCACTGGAAATCGAAGAGATCACCGACATCGTCGAGGCGTATCGTCAGGGCGCCGAAAACGCCATGGCTGCCGGTTTCGATGGTGTGGAAATCCACGGCGCCAACGGCTACCTGCTCGATCAGTTCCTGCAGAGCAGCACCAACCAGCGCACCGACCGCTACGGCGGCAGCGTCGAAAACCGTGCGCGTCTGCTGCTGGAAGTGACCGATGCTGCGATTTCCGTGTGGGGCGCCGGTCGCGTCGGCGTGCACCTGGCGCCGCGTGCCGACTCCCACGACATGGGCGATGCCAACCGTGCCGAAACCTTCGGCTACGTCGCCCGTGAACTGGGCAAACGTGGCATCGCCTTTATCTGTGCCCGCGAGAAGGCCGGTGACGACAGCCTGACCCCGCAACTGAAGAAGGAATTTGGCGGCGTATTTATCGCCAACGAACGCTTCACCAAGGATCAGGCCAATGCCTGGCTGGCAGAAGGCAAGGCTGATGCCGTGGCCTTCGGCATCCCCTTCATCGCCAACCCGGACCTGCCGCAGCGCCTGGAGCAGAACGCCGCACTGAACGAGCCGCACCCGGAAACCTTCTACGGTTCCGGCCCGGTCGGTTATATCGACTATCCGCGTCTGTAAGATCGCAGCCTAAGCACCTCCCGCAGGCGATATCCCGTGGGAGGGGCTTTAGCCGCGACCAATAAACGAACGCCCCGCAATGCGGGGCGTTCGTTTATCAAGATGGTGACACTCAGCGCTGATTGATCTGCTGCTGCAGGTTCGCCACCTGGCTCTGCAGCGTATTGATGTTGCGCGTCATCTGCGCGCGGAAGGCATCGAATTCGGCGACGTTGGGACCAGCGCTAGGAGCCGGGCGATTGTCCAGCTCGCTGCGCAGGACCAGCAGATCCTGCTCCAGACTGCGAATGGATTGCGCCGGATTACCCTGCTTTTTCAGCGTCTCGATATCGCCGCCGAGAGCCTTGATACGGGTATCGAGCTTGGCCAGCTCGGCCTGGGTGGCCTTGGCGTCACTCTGTGCGGATTTCAGCGCCGCCTGCTCGGTGGAGAGTGCCTGCAGGCGCTTGTCGAAATCGGCGCTGGCGCCGATGCCGCTTTTTAGCTCTGTGCCCAACTGCTCGACGCGCTTGTCCAGCGCGGCTTGCGCCGTGGCACTCTGCTGTTGCTGCTTGCCCAGCTCGGCCAGACGCGTTTCCAGCTGCTTGACCTGCAGCTTGAGCGCCTCGCTACCGCTGGTGACGTTGGATTCGGTCGCCACCACCTTGCCGGAAATATCCTGAATGCGTCCTGCCGCCTCCTCGCTGATACGCGCGAAGCTCTCCTGGGTCGCCACCAGGCGCTGCTCCATCAAACCGATCTGCTGCAGGCTCCACCAGCCCAGTCCAGCCAGAGCGAAACTCAGTGCACCCACCAGCGCCCACAGCGGCCCGGTACTGGCGCCCTTGGCTACTGGAGCCTTGCTGCTGGTAGCGCGGCTGCTGCGCGGCGCTGGTTCCTCGCGCGGCTCGGCAAACTCCTCGCGGCGCTCCGGGGTCAGGCTGGGCAGATTGTCGAGTTCGTCGTTGGCGTCGTTGCGCATGGTCGGACCTATGGTTGGAACGAATAAACAGAAATGCCGCGCAGTATACCGATTCGCCATTACACCATCAGCGTCGCGCCAAGCAGGTGCGCGATGCACCGACGAAGGGCGCGACAGGGCCATCGACTCGCCTGCAGCCCAGCAGTTCCGCAAAACATGAACTGGTACGCAGTTTGCTTTTGATCCTGTCGTGAACGCGCCGATAGAGCGTCGCTAACGAGCCAGCAGGCGGCCTGAAAAGTTCTGCAAAGCAATACAGCACAAGTTCGTGTTACAGCCGCTGGGAAGCGGCTGCTCAGATCGCGGAAGGCGTGGAACGCCGAAGCCCGTGATCCTTCAACCAATCGGGGGAAGTGGCAATGGAACTGAACAAAGAAGTACTGGACTGCATGAAAGCACTGCGTCGCCGTCTACGCGAAGAGCAGGACGTGGATATTCGCATGAGCCAGCCCAACGCGGTCATCGCCATGCTTGATGGCAGCCTGAAATCCGACGATGAAGAAACCCGCCGCCTCGGCCAACGTCTGGCCGAACTGTCCGATCAACCGCAGCGTGCAACAGTGACGCCACTGGCCGCAGTCGAGCTACCGGTCTGCACGCCAACCGGCTCGGTACGCGTCTATCGCGGCCAGCGCGTCTACGCCTGAGGCCCCATCTGCGCCTGCCACCAGGTGCAGAACTCATCCAGTGCATCCCACAGGCTGGCCCGGGGCTCGTAGCCAAGGTACTCGCGGGCGCGATCGATGTTCAGGGAAAAATCCCTGGCCATCACCGCCACGCCGAGGCGAAACAGACTTGGCTCTGGCCGCCCGGGCAGTACCCGGCACACGCCTTCGTTGAGCGTCGCCGCAGCGTAGGCCAGCGGAAATGGCACATGCCGCGTCACCGGCGGCAGCTCCAGGCGACGCAGCACATAATTGACCACGTCCCACAGCGGCACTGGCGCACCATTGCTGATGTTGTACACCTGGCCAAGCGCCGCTCCGCCCACCTGCAACGAGCTGAGTAAAGCATCGTTGAGGTTGTGCACGTTGGTGAAGTCGACCTTGTTCAGACCATTGCCGATGATCGCCAGACGACCCTTGCGCTGCATACCGATCAACCGCGGGAAGATGCTGGTATCGCCCGCGCCGGTGACGAAGCGCGGACGCAGGGCGATCACCTCCAGGCCGAACTCCTGCGCGGCGAACACCTGTTGTTCGGCCAGGTACTTGGTCTTGCCGTAGTGATCGGAGAAGCGTTTGGGCACCTGCTCCTCGCGGATATCGACATGGGACTTGCCATCGAAATAGATCGACGGCGAGGACAGATGCACCAGGCGCTGGACCTTCTGCTTGAGGCAGGCGTCGACGATATTCTCGGTAACCGTGACGTTGGCCTGATGAAAGTGCGCGTAATCGCCCCATACGCCGACCGCGCCGGCGCAGTGCACCACGGCCTCGACATCCTGGCACAAGGCCTGGGCTAGCTCGGCATCACCAAGGTCGCCCTGAACGAACTCGGCGCCACGCTTGATCAGGTGCTGCACACCTTCGGCGCGCCGACCGTTGACCCGCACGGCCAGCCCTTGCTCGAGCGCAAAACGAGCGAAGCGCCCACCGATGAAGCCACTCGCGCCAGTGACCAGAATCTTCATCGTCATCCCCTACCCTTGATTCTTGTAGTTGCCGCACTCTAGCAGTGCCATTGTCGTAGCGCGCTGTCGGCCGCGGCCATAACTACGACCCGGCGGGCCGCTCACGGGTGCAACGGCACCAGCACTGACGCGGAGTGACGACGCAGTTGCTCAGTCAGTTCGCCGAGCAATTCGCCGCCATTGCGCCAGTGGTGCCAATACAACGGCACATCGATGCAGTGCTCGGGTACCAGGTCCACCAGCCTCCCGCTGGCCAGCTCTTCTCGTACCTGCAATTCCGGCACCAGGCCCCAGCCGAGGCCGCCTTCGGTCAGACGCACGAACCCCTCGGACGAGGGGCACAGGTGATAGGCGAAGGCACCCGTGACACCGAGACTCGCCAGGTAGCGATGCTGCAACTGATCATCCGGGCCGTAGACGATGGCCGGTGCGCGCGCCAGGGTTTCGGCGCTGACGCCAGCGGCAAAATGGCGAGCAATGAAGGCCGGGCTGGCCAACGCGCGATAACGCATCGCGCCCAGCGCCAGACTGCGCGCACCCGCCACCGGGCGCTCGGCAGCACACACGCAACCGGCCACTTCACCGGCGCGCATGCGCTTGAGGCCCACTTCCTGATCTTCCACCACCAGCTCCATCAGCACTTGCTGGTCGGCGCAGAACTCGGATGTCGCCGTCGCCCACCAGGTCGCCAGGCTGTCGGCGTTGATGGCGATGCGCAGGCGCTCGGGCAAGGCCTGCTCGTCCAGCCCCGGTACCTGGCCCTGCAAGTCACGCTCGAGCAAGCGCACCTGCTGCACGTGGTTGAGCAGGCGTCGGCCGGTTTCGGTAGGCGCCGGTGGCGTCGCGCGCACCAAAACCGGCTGGCCGACCCGTGCTTCGAGCAACTTGATGCGCTGCGACACCGCCGACTGCGACAGCCCCAGCACCTGCGCGGCACGTTCGAAGCCAGCCTGTTCCACCACCGCAGCCAGCGCAGCGAGAAGTTTGTAATCGAACAATCGATTTTCCTAATGAGCGATCAGTAATATTGGTTTCTCTTATACATCCACACGCAACAGACTCGCCAGCACTCAATCCAATCAGGAGCCCGCCATGTCTGGCGAAACCAACCTCGCGCGCCTGCTGCAGAGCATGACGCCGCGGTTCAATCCCGGTCAGTACGTGTTCTGCTGCGTCCCGACCGAGCATGACTGCAGCGGCCTGCAGCCCATCGCCAGCCTGCGCGAAACCGAAGGCCTGAGCCTGGTGTTACCGCGCGAAGTCGCCGACGCCCATGGCCTGCACTACGACTACGTCGCTGCCTGGATCACCCTTGAGGTGCATTCGTCGCTGGCTGCCGTGGGCCTCACAGCATCCTTCTCTGCTGCCCTGGCGCAGGCGGAAATCAGTTGCAACGTGGTCGCCGGCTTTCATCACGACCATATCTTCGTGCCCAGCGAGCGTGCCGAGCAGGCGCTGTCCACCTTGCGCGCGTTGTCGGCGGCGTCCATACCGGAGCCAGCGTGATGTGGCAGAGCTATAGCAACGGCCTGTTGGTGGCCATCGGCCTGATCATGGCCATCGGCGCTCAGAACGCCTTCGTCCTGGCACAGAGCCTGCGCCGTGAACACCATCTGCCGGTGGCCGCCCTGTGCATCGTCTGCGACGCCCTGCTGGTGGCCGCTGGCGTGTTCGGTCTGGCCTCCCTGCTGGCGCAGAGCCCGACCTTGCTGGCCATCGCTCGCTGGGGCGGCGCTGCCTTCCTCATCTGGTACGGCAGCCAGGCGCTGCTGCGCGCTGCACGCCCGCAATCACTGCAAGCAGCAGGTAGCGAGCCGCGCTCATTGCGCGCGGTGATGCTCGCCGCCCTGGCGGTCACCCTGCTCAACCCGCATGTCTATCTGGATACCGTGCTGCTGATCGGCTCGCTCGGCGCCCAGCAACCAGAACCTGGCGCCTATGCCGCAGGCGCTGCCAGCGCCTCCTTTCTCTGGTTTGCCACACTGGCACTTGGCGCCGCCTGGCTTGCACCCTGGCTGGCAAGGCCACTGACCTGGCGCCTGATCGACCTCGGTGTGGCTGCGATGATGTTCGCGGTGGCGGCGCAGTTGATCTTGGGAACGCTTTAGGCCCTGACTTTGCCTGACACGCACAAACGCTGCACTAAACCGCCCGCCATCCGGACGGGTGAACGTCTCGTACCGCCGTTAGTCCTCCCCCTGCAGCGACTAATCCTTAGTCATACCGCCCCCACCTCAGCCGGAAAAGATAGCGCAGTCCGCTTCCGACGACCGGGAGCCACACTGCTGCAATCCTGCGGTCTATGCTGAACAGGTGTAACCCAGTCGCGATCGTGATCGACGCCTTGACCTTCCCAGCGCGGAGCCCCCACATAGGGGTAGCACCAAGGTTGCACCATGATGACGCAGCTCATCGGCACGCTGGATAGCACGAGTGCGTGCTAGCGCGCCAACGTCCACGCTGCGAAATGCATTCATGCTCTGAAACCGCCATATTCAGGCGCTATAGCGGCAGACACGTAGACAAAAATAACGTCCGTCGGGATGCCGAGCTAATTGGTTGCACCTAGTTGCACCAAGCACCGAAGCGGGTTTAATCTCCCGCAGCTTTTTTGTTGCCCGCCATTCATGGCGGCACCGCTTCGGGCCGTCGCAAGCGACGTCAAAAAACTGCTCCGGCAGTTTTTACCGTGCATAACCTGACAATAAGTAGGACTCTTCCATGGCTACTACCACTCTTGGCGTGAAACTCGACGATGCCACCCGCGAGCGCCTGAAAAAGGCCGCCGCGCAGATCGACCGCACGCCGCACTGGATGATCAAGCAGGCGATCTTCAATTATCTGGAGCAAGTCGAGAGTGGCCTGACGCCCGCCGAGCATGCCGGCCTGGCCGCAGCCGCCGGTGAAGAAACCCTGGAGTCGCTGACCGAACAGGGTCTGCAGGTGTTCCTCGATTTCGCCGAGAGCATCCTCCCGCAGTCGGTATTGCGCGCCGCCATCACCAGTGCCTACCGCCGCCCGGAAACCGAAGTGGTACCGATGCTGCTGGAGCAGGCGCGCCTGAACCCGGAGCAAGCCGAGGCCTCGCAGAAGCTGGCGCTGGGCATCGCCGAGAAGCTGCGCAACCAGAAGAACGCCAGCGGTCGTCAGGGCCTGGTGCAGGGCCTGCTGCAGGAGTTTTCGCTGTCATCGCAGGAAGGCGTGGCCCTGATGTGCCTGGCCGAAGCTCTGCTGCGCATCCCCGACAAGGCCACCCGCGACGCGCTGATTCGCGACAAGATCGCCAACGGCAACTGGAGCCAGCACCTCGGCCAGAGCCCGTCGATGTTCGTCAACGCGGCGAGCTGGGGTCTGCTGATCACCGGCAAGCTGGTCTCGACCCACACCGAAGCCGGCATGACCTCGGCGCTCAACCGCATCATCGGCAAGAGCGGCGAGCCGGTCATTCGCAAGGGCGTGGACATGGCCATGCGCCTGATGGGCGAGCAGTTCGTCACCGGCGAAACCATCGCCGAAGCCCTGGCCAACGCCGCCACCCTGGAAGCCAAGGGCTTCCGCTACTCCTACGACATGCTCGGTGAAGCCGCGCTGACCGAGGAAGACGCCAAGCGCTACCTGGCCTCCTACGAGCAGGCCATCCATGCCATCGGCAAAGCCTCGCACGGTCGCGGCATCTACGAAGGCCCGGGCATCTCGATCAAGCTGTCCGCCCTGCACCCACGCTACAGCCGCGCGCAGTACGAGCGCGTGATGGACGAGCTGTACCCGACCCTGCTGGGCCTGACCCAATTGGCCAAGCAGTACGACATCGGCCTCAACATCGACGCCGAGGAAGCCGACCGCCTTGAGCTGTCGCTGGACCTGCTCGAGCGCCTGTGCTTCGAGCCGAGCCTGGCCGGCTGGAACGGCATCGGTTTCGTCATCCAGGCCTACCAGAAGCGCTGCCCGTACGTGATCGACTACGTCATCGAGCTGGCCAAGCGCAGCCGCCACCGCCTGATGATCCGCCTGGTAAAAGGCGCCTACTGGGACAGCGAGATCAAGCTGGCGCAGGTCAACGGCCTGGAAGGCTATCCGGTGTACACCCGCAAGCCGTACACCGACGTGTCCTACCTGGCCTGCGCACGCAAGCTGCTGGCAGCACCAGAAGCGATCTACCCGCAGTTCGCCACCCACAACGCCCACTCGCTGTCGGCCATCTACCAGCTGGCCGGGCAGAACTACTACCCGGGTCAGTACGAGTTCCAGTGCCTGCACGGCATGGGCGAGCCGCTGTACGAGCAGGTGGTCGGCAAGATCGCCGACGGCAAGCTGAACCGCCCGTGCCGCATTTACGCGCCGGTGGGCAGCCACGAAACCCTGCTGGCCTACCTGGTGCGCCGTCTGCTGGAAAACGGCGCCAACACCAGCTTCGTCAACCGCATCGCCGACCACAGCATCTCGCTGAAAGACCTGGTGCTCGACCCGGTGCTGCAGGTCGAGCAGATGGCCGCGCAGGAAGGCACGATTGGTCTGCCGCACCCGCGCATCCCGCTGCCGCGTGACCTGTACGGCAAGGCGCGGGTCAACTCCGCCGGCCTCGACCTGGCCAACGAACACCGGCTTGGCTCGCTGTCCTCGGCGCTACTGTCGACCGCCAACCACAGCTATGTCGCCGAGCCGATGCTCGGTTGTGATGGCGTCAATCCGGGCGAGCCGGAGCCAGTGCGCAACCCGGCCGATCACCGCGACCTGGTTGGCCATGTACGCGAAGCCAGCGTCAAGGATGTCGACAGCGCCATCCTCTGCGCCCTGGCCAGCGGCCAGATCTGGCAGTCCACCCTGCCGGCCGAACGTGCCGCCGTGCTGGAGCGCGCCGCCGACCTGATGGAAGCCGAGCTGCAGCAACTGATGGGCCTGCTGGTGCGTGAGTCTGGCAAGACCTTCGCCAACGCCATCGCCGAAGTGCGCGAGGCGGTGGACTTCCTCCGCTACTACGCGATCCAGGCACGCAGCTTCGGCAACGACAGCCACCGCCCGCTGGGCCCGGTGGTGTGCATCAGCCCGTGGAACTTCCCTCTGGCAATCTTCACCGGCCAGGTCTGCGCCGCGCTGGCTGCCGGCAACACCGTGCTGGCCAAACCGGCCGAGCAGACGCCGCTGATCGCCGCGCAAGCCGTGCGTATTCTGCTCGAGGCCGGCGTACCGGCTGGCGCCGTACAACTGCTGCCGGGCCGTGGCGAAACCGTCGGCGCGCGCCTGGTCGGTGACGAGCGCGTGCGCGGGGTGATGTTCACCGGCTCCACCGAAGTGGCCGGCATCCTCCAGCGCAACATCGCCGGGCGCCTGGATGCCCAGGGCCGCACCATCCCGCTGATCGCCGAAACCGGCGGCCTCAACGCCATGATCGTCGACTCCTCGGCGCTGACCGAGCAGGTGGTGATGGACGTGGTCGCTTCCGCCTTCGACAGCGCCGGCCAGCGCTGCTCGGCCCTGCGCGTGCTGTGCGTGCAGGACGACGTAGCCGACCGCGTGCTGACCATGCTCAAGGGCGCCATGGCCGAGTACACACTCGGCAACCCGGAACGCCTGAACACCGACATCGGCCCGGTGATCGACGCCGAAGCCAAGGTCGGCATCGACACGCACATCGCCAAGCTGCGCGAGAAAGGCCGCAAGGTCACCCAACTGGCGCGCGTCAACGCTGACGACATCAAGCGCGGCACCTTCGTCGTGCCGACCCTGATCGAGCTGGACAGCTTCGACGAGCTCAAGCGCGAGATCTTCGGCCCGGTACTGCACGTGGTGCGCTACCAGCGCGCCGATCTGGGCAAGCTGCTGCAGCAGATCAACGACAGCGGCTATGGCCTGACCCTCGGCGTGCACACGCGCATCGACGAAACCATCGCCCAGGTGGTCGGCACGGCCAAGGTCGGCAACCTGTACGTGAACCGCAACATGGTCGGCGCCGTGGTCGGCGTGCAGCCGTTCGGTGGTGAAGGCCTGTCCGGTACCGGTCCGAAAGCCGGTGGCCCGCTGTACCTCTATCGCCTGCTCTCGACCCGCCCGCAGGAAGCCGTCGCCCAGTACCTGCAACAGGCCGAGGTGCAAGCCCTGCCGGTGCCAAGCGAGCTGGACAAGGTGCGCAGTGCCTTTGCCGAGTGGGCAGGCAAGCAGGAGCCGGCCATCGCCGCACTGTTCGAGCACTACCGCGCGCTGTCGCAGAGCTACAGCAGCCACGTGCTGACCGGCCCGACCGGCGAGCGCAACAGCTACACCCTGCTGCCGCGCGAGCACGTGCTGAACCTGGCCGACGAGCGCAGCGACCTGCTTGCCCAACTGGCCGCCACCCTGGCGGTGGGCAGCCAGGCGATCTGGCTGGACAGCCAGCGTGCGCTGTACGCCGAGCTGCCGAAGGAAGTGCAGAAGCACATCCAGCTGGTGGCCGACTGGAACAGCGTCGACGTGGAGCTGGACGCCATCCTGCACCACGGCGACTCCGACCAGCTGCGCGCGGTCAGCGAGCAGGCGGCGCAGCGCAAGGGCGCCATCGTCGGTGTACACGGCCTGAACAAGGGCGAGACCGACATCGCCCTGGAACGTCTGCTGGTGGAACACGCCCTGAGCGTCAACACCGCGGCGGCTGGCGGTAACGCCAGCCTGATGACCATCGGCTGATCGCAGCCGATAACGCCGCGGAAAGCTGAATGAAAGCTTTCCGCGGCATGCTGCACCCACACAGCGCAACTGCCTGCAGGGGCTACCCGCCCGGCGCCGTGTTCTCTCCTCCTGACCTTAGGGTCTGCGCCAGCCTATCCGGCCGGTGCGTCGAGCGGGGCCAACCGCCCCGCCCATCCCCTCTCCCCGCTAACAATCCATCGCAACTGGCCATCATTGCGTAACAGAAAGTTCGGACTATGGTGATTGGACTGGCGCCTCCCCGTGCCAGACAGAGCTGCAGTCCTGAAGCTCATCAGGTGCTCGACAACGCTTGGAACAAGGATGTGCGTTGACGAATCCTGACTATTGATTCAAGTCAGGATGCTGTGCTCGCCAAACGCGCTCAATACCTATGTCCCCTCGTGACACGGAGGTAATTGAGATGTCTGATTCGACGCAAAAACTCCGCCTTGGCGCGCTGATCGCGCTGGTCGTCGGCTCCATGGTCGGCGGCGGTATCTTCTCGCTACCCCAGAACATCGCCGCCAGCGCCAGCGCCGGCGCCACCCTGGTCGGCTGGCTGATCACCGGTGTCGGCATGCTGACCCTGGCGTTCGTGTTCCAGACCCTGGCCAACCGCAAGCCCGAACTCGACGGCGGGGTCTACGCCTACGCCAAAGCCGGTTTCGGCGACTACATGGGCTTCTCCTCAGCCTGGGGCTACTGGATTAGCGCCTGGATCGGCAACGTCAGCTACATGGTGCTGCTGTTTTCCACTTTGGGTTACTTCTTCCCGATGTTCGGCGAAGGCAACACCCTGCCGGCGGTGATCGGCGCCTCGGTGCTGCTCTGGCTGCTGCACTTTCTGGTGCTACGCGGGATTAAGGAAGCGGCCTTTATCAACACGGTGACAACGGTGGCGAAGATGCTGCCGCTGGCGCTGTTCATCGTCATCGCCGCCATCGCCTTCAAGATGGACGTGTTCACCGCGGACTTCTGGGGCCGTGGCAACAGCGAACTGGGCAGCGTGATGGATCAGGTGCGCAACATGATGCTGGTCACCGTCTGGGTGTTCATCGGCATCGAAGGCGCGAGCATCTTCTCCGCCCGTGCCGAGAAGCGCAGCGATGTCGGCAAGGCCACGGTGATCGGTTTCGTCGGCGTGCTTCTGCTCCTGGTGCTGGTCAACGTCCTGTCCCAGGGCATCATGGCCCAGGCCGAACTGGCCGGGCTGAAAAACCCGTCCATGGCCGGCGTGCTGGAGCAGGTGGTCGGCCCCTGGGGGGCGCAACTGATCTCCATCGGCCTGATCGTCTCGCTGGCAGGCGCCTTGCTGTCATGGACGCTGCTGTGCGCGGAGATTCTCTTCGCCAGCGCCCGCGACCACACCATGCCCGAGTTCCTGCGCAGGGAGAACGCCAACCAGGTTCCGGCCAATGCGTTGTGGCTGTCCAACGGGCTGATCCAGCTGTTTCTGATCATCACCCTGTTCAACGCCTCCACCTATCTCAGCCTGCTGTACCTGGCCACCTCGATGATCCTGGTGCCCTACTTCTGGTCCAGCGCCTACGCGGTATTGCTGGCGGTACGTGGCGAGACCTACGAGAACGCCGGCGGCGAGCGCAACAAGGACCTGCTGATCGCGGCCATCTCCACCCTGTACGCGGTCTGGCTGGTGTACGCCGCCGGCGTGCAGTACCTGCTGCTCTCCGCACTGCTCTACGCCCCCGGCGCGATCCTCTTCGCCAAAGCCAAGCGCGAATTGGGGCAGCCCATTTTCACCGGCGTCGAGAAGATCATTTTCGTCGCTGTACTGATCGGTGCCGCCATCGCCGCCTACGGGCTGTATGACGGTTTCCTGAGTCTGTAAGAGAAGGAGTTCGACATGTCCAAGAAAGCCCTCGGCGTTCATTCCGAAGCCGGCAAACTGCACAAGGTGATGGTCTGCTCGCCAGGCCTGGCCCACCTGCGCCTGACCCCCGCCAACTGCGATGAACTGCTGTTCGACGATGTGATCTGGGTATCCCAGGCCAAACGCGACCACTTCGACTTCATGACCAAGATGCGCGAACGCGGCGTCGAAGTGGTGGAGATGCACAACCTGCTGGAAGAGACCGTCAGCGATCCCAACGCGCTGAAGTGGATTCTCGATCGCAAGATCACCCCCAACAGCGTAGGCCTGGGCCTGCAGAGCGAAGTGCGTTCCTTTATCGAAGGGCTGGAGCCACGCAAGATCGCCGAGTTCCTGATCGGCGGGGTATCCGGCGCCGACCTGGCCAAGCACAAGGATTCCGAGGCGGCGAAGATGTTCAACGCCTACCTCGGTGAAGCCAGCTTCATCTTCCCGCCGCTGCCCAA
>Ga0228664_1001234_pt1 | contig 13253 bp, 11 predicted proteins | sample 78DmetaG_FD_183029 | JGI IMG/M metagenome (GOLD analysis project Ga0228664, IMG submission 183029) | Seawater microbial communities from Monterey Bay, California, United States - 78D | ecosystem: Environmental > Aquatic > Marine > Coastal | place: USA: California | collected 2016-09-26 | reverse complement strand
CCCTTCTTGAATTCTTGCACCACCAGAATCATTCAGACCAATTAATGGAGCACCATTTTTGAGTGCCATATCCATAACGCGACATATTTTTGCAGCGTGCGTCTCAGAAAGTGACCCCCCTAAAACAGTAAAGTCTTGTGAAAAAACATAAACCAGTCTTCCGTGTATAGTTCCATAACCTGAAACAACACCATCTCCGGGAATCTTTTGTTTATCCAAACCGAAGGCAGTTGCTCGATGTTCAACAAATCCTCCAATTTCATTAAAGCTCGCTTCATCGAGTAAGACCTTTATTCTTTCTCTTGCGCTTAACTTACCCTGATTATGTTGTCGTTCTATTCTTTCAACTCCACCTCCAAGTGTGGACTTGCTTCTCTTATCGTGTAACTCTTGATTTTTATCCATATCACTGATTAGCTCAACAAAAATAAGCTAAAATTTAATTTATCCCTTTATATCAATTGCCTTAAGAAATATTTCTGAAAACATAAAATGGTTGTACGCAAAGTGTCGCAATAAGAACTACGACTAAAACACTTTCTTTAATGTCTAAAAAGGAGGCTCCTACAATAAATATGCACCAAAGGATCAAACGGCCAAACTGAAAATATTGGCTACTCTTCAAGATTTCAAATCGCACGTTTTGGGGGACTTTAGCTTTCATTTCATTCCTAATTCTAAATAATTCATTGAAGACCAACAATGGAATCAGCAAGACGCCTTGAGCAATGCCCAATTCCTCATAACTCAAGAAGGCCCAAATCTCTTGAAAGAATTCAATAGGGGCTAAAGTGAGAAATACCAATAAATGCAGTAAACACAACTCTAGAAATGTGATTGAAATTCCTTTAAGAGCAAAACGACGGTTAACATTCATCGATGGTAAATTTTTCACCCTTTTATTCAAGAATATGGAACGAATCACATTATCAAAGACAAAAAACAGAACGATGAAATAGAACCCCCAATCCCAAAATAAAAAGCCTAGAAGTGGCAATGCTGCATCTCCAAATAGGGCACCAATAATCTCTATCCTTTTCAAAGCTTAGTCTTGAGTTCATCCGCATAAGCTCTAGCTAGGCCTTGATTGATGGCAAAATCCTTCAAACTCATAAAGGGGCTTCTATCCTCAGGCAAGATGGCTAATGCCTTTGCGTAGCTCCTAAGTGCATTTGTGTTTTGTTTTTGAGCTTCATAAATCACACCCATATTCACATAAGCATCGACGTGATTTGGATCTATTGAAATAACCTCTCTGTACATGAACAAAGCGCTATCTAATTCATTATATTTTTTCTGATATATCTGTCCCATTTGACAATAGGCTTCACTATAGCTTGAATCTAAGTCTTGCATTTCCTGATATACAACCATTGCCCTGCGCTCTTGATTAAAAAGGCTATACGCGTAAGCAAGGGCATACATGTAATCTAAATTTTCTGGTGACAATTGAACAGCGGAATAAAATTGATCAATACAGCTTTTATTACCTGATTGCTGATACAATATCCCTAACTGAACATATGTTTCTGGACGATCGGGATAATACTGACTCACTCGAGCATAAGTTTGTATTGCCGAATCCATGTAAGCTCTTGATAGGGCCTCTGAGCCCTCATCTCCTGTCAATGCAGCAGACAAAACTTTGTATATACTTCCTTTCAAAACATGAGCATCAAAAAACTTTGGGGCAATAGCTAGAGTCTTGTCAATCCAATCTCGAGCCTGTTCAAAGTCCTGCTGAAGAACATAAGTATTCGCAAGTCCAATCATCGCTTTAGGATCATCAGGAAGTATTTTTATGATACTTTGAAAATAACCCTGTGCCCTACGAATATCTGCAACTGAACGATCCGACTGATTGATTATAGTGAGTGCATAAACTAATTTTGCATCAACATTATTACTGTCGAGTCTAAAGGCCTTTGCTGCATCCGCAAGCGCCTTAGAATAGTCATAATTCTCAAGCGCTAAATTCGCACTCTGAAGCAAAAGAGAAATATCATTTGGGCGCTGCTGAAGTTCGTTATTCAACAATGCCATTTGATCAGCATAAGCGTCTATATTGGAGACATCAACTGCTGCCTTTTCAGGCATCTTATCTGAATCAGGTGAACACCCAAAAACGATGTTGGCTAATAGAATTATGATGATGAAGTTTTTCATATTGTAAAGTTAGCGTATTTTGTTTTGCATTAGGCAATTCGTACCTTTGGGATGTCGTAAAAAAAATAATGAAATGAAATTTAAAATATTTCTTTTTTTCGGTTTGTTAATAACGTTTTCTCAGTCTATTTGGGGTCAAGGCTGTTCACAATGTAAGCTATTATCAGAGCAAGGAAGTGGTTTAGAAGAAGCGTCCTTTGGTAGTACAATTAATTCGGGAATCCTCTTTCTAATGATTATTCCTTATTTGATATTAATGTTTTTATTTCGTTCGCAAATCAAGAATTTATTATCGAAACTATTTGCTAAAAAAGCTTAGTCCCATAAAACGGATATCTTTCCTGTAGAATTTCCACTTTCTAAATATTCGTGTGCGAATGCAATTTGATCAACAGGGTATACCTTTCCTACGACTGCTTTTATTTCCTTATTCTTATACAATTGAAGAACTGCTGCCAAACAATCATTCATAACTTGGGGACTGTGGTCCCCGACCTTTAGCATGTTTACTCCTAAAATACTTTTAGAGCTCATCATTAATACAGCCGGGATTAAAACGCCCATTTTTCTCAGAAAATTTAAAGAGGAAATAAATCCAAATTTACCCCCAGACAATTCAGAACCACCGAATAAAAACAATTTACCGCCCGGTCTCAAAAGTTTAAAGTCCTTTTTGAAAGTTGAACCTCCAAAAGCATTATAGCTCACATCAATTTTGGGTGTATCCTTCAGCGACTCATAATAATCTTGAGATTTATAGTTTATTGTATAGTCAGCACCCATTTCTTTAGCTAAGTGTTCTTTCTGAGCGGAACCGACCTTTGCAATCACTTCTGCTCCCTTTCGTTTTGCTAATTGTATAAGCATCGTTCCTACACCTCCAGCAGCCGCATGAATTAAAACACGGTCTCCTTTTTGTATTGGAGCCAAATAATCCGACATGTAATATGCGGTTACACCCTGAGTACTAAGGGCTAGCACCTCCGCTGACGGCAAATCTCCGATTTGTAAGACCGCCAATTGAGTAGTAATCACGTGACGTCCATATCCGCCAAATCTACAAAAAGCCAATACCCGCTGACCGACTAAATTCGGATTTCCTTTCGCCCCAACCTCTATAATTCTACCTACAACTTCATAACCGATAACACATGGCATAGGAGGTGCTTCTCGATAAAGACCATTTCTAGCCATTACATCCGCATAATTCAAACCAAAAGCCTCACTTTCGATTAAAACTTCATGGTCCTTTAAAGCGGGAAGGGAAATTTTTTGTTTTTCAAAAGCTTGCTTTGCGGTTCCTTTTCGCACTAGAAATATTGCCTCTGAATTCACGTTAATTTATTTTAAAACCTGAACGATACACCACCCATAATCTGAATTGGTTGGACCGGGTAATTGTACCAATTATTGTAGCGCTGAGAGGCGAGATTGTTTAATTGCACAAATGCTGTTACTCTTTTATTATAGCGGTAAGAAACCCCTAAATTAAAGTCAACAATTGCACCGAGATTAATATAGTATTGATTGTTTTCCTCTTCCGCACCATCAATTAAGTCATATATTAGGGCTTTTCTACCTGTTTCAATGTGACCATCAAGATTCAGCATGAATTTATCAAACAAGTTATATGCGGCTCGGAGCTGAAACTCTAATATGGGTAAATTCCAAGCATATGTTTCATTCATCGTTTCATAGGAATTGAATCTTGCAATACCGTCAATTTTAAGTTTCTCATCTAATTGATAAAAAATCGATGCCTCAATACAGGTATGATTCAAGGTATCATATAAGAGGCCAAATTGATTTCGAAGTGCCGATAAAGTATCTGTTACAAAAAATGCCTTATTGGTTATTTTTTTGAAACTCGCATTAATGTTGAACCCCATTTTTTTACTTAAAGTCCCTTTAATTCCACCAAAAATATCATATGGATTATTTTCGTTAGCTAAAACAATTGAAGGTGCTAAAAACTGGTTTACATTTGTAAGCGAGGAAAACGAATTTTGAGTTAATCCTCCTCTTATCCCAGCAAAAGGAATGAAGATGTCATTAAATAATGAATATTTAATCTCAGCTTGAGGGTATATATAAAAACGTGTTTCTTCCCCAATATCCAGCGCCATAGAAAGTCCAATATCTAGCTTAAAACGGTTATTCATGAGTTGGGTAAGCACACCCGGTTTAAAATCAATAATTGTGTTTTGTCTGAATCTTCCCGTGTCTATAACTTGGTTAATGATTGAGTCCTCTACCCCAAAAGCATAGCTGTTTATGCGTGCACCGAGATTTGCATAAAATTCCTCTGATTTATAATTATACCAACCTTTTATATTCAAAGAGGCATTGTGTTCACCTGTTCGCCAATCTGAAATTGAATCTTCTTCAGGTGCCGCTGTTTGCAAAAAGTGGTAGCCTAAATCAACCGCATAATTCATTACTGCACTATCTCCAAAATCAGAAACATAACCTAGCTGACCACCTATTTTCTGAAACCGCTGACCGATTAAAGATTGATCAATCGTATCATTGGGTACTCCGTAATAATTAAATCCATGATTCATGTAACTCAACTGCCCATTAATCATGTATGTGTTGTCCACTATTTTTCCATAAACGGTAGCATTCGTTTTATCATAATTCGCAGGTGCGTATGCAACACCATCTCGGTTTTTTATCTGTGCAAAAGCACTAATATGATCAACCATAACCCCATATTGATAACCCTTCGATCTTGTAGAATTATAAACAAATTGACCTAACGGCATAATCCCTGAACCCATTCCTATTTTGGCATAAAATGGATAAAGCTGACGTAATTTTTCTGTAGTTTCAATCTCTGCGGCCTTTATAGGGCTTAATTGAATTTCTGTAGGATATAAATAAACCAATAAAGGATAAGAGGCCACCTCTGAAGGCTTCACAGTATCAATGATTTTAGGTGAAAGTGTTAATCTCGTGGCAGGTTCAACTTGCCTACTTCCCTTTCCGTCAATAGTTACATCTGGAGGTTGCGCATAACTCAATTGGAAGAACGCAAAAAGAAAACACAGCATTAAAATTAGGCGGCTATTCTTCATCTATTTCGATTTTAGTTTCGGGGCTTTCCTCATTGTTGTTTTCAGCAGCTTCTTTAAGGATTAAAATTTCTTGCCATAAAGCGTTAGCCTCTTCAATGATTCCGTCATCTTGATTCGGATAATGTTCTTTTACGGACTTTAAGTTTTGTTCTGCTTGAACATAATCTTTTTGCTTTGTTAATATCCTTGATTTTAAAATCAGGCCTTTAGCAATCCAATAGTCATAGCTGGGTTTCATTTTTAAAAGTTCTTGGATTTCTAGGTTTGATGTGTTCAAGTCATCAAGCTCGTAGTGAATAAAAGCCATTGTATATTTAGCCTCTGAACCCATGAAAGTAGTTGTGTTATCAACAAGCCATTGTAATGGGGCTTGAGCATCATTGTATTGCTTAAGTTTAAAAGCTGAGATTCCTTGGGCGTAATTTGACTCTGCCTGCTGTACATCTGTTAATGTGGAGGATTCGAGCACGCGGGTAGCATATTCTTTACTCTTTTCATAGTCTTCAATAAAAAATGCTGCTCTAGTAATACCAAATCTCGCCGTAAACAAGGTACTAGGCGTAGTTGCCAGTGACTCAAGCCTTTCGTAATAGGGTAATGCTTTTTGATAATTCTTTTGTTCATAATAAAAACGACTGACTCTTCTTGCTGCTGACTCACTGTATGAATTGCTTGTAGCATCCAAGAATAACTCATAATTATTAATACCATTCAAAGTATCATTAATCGCAAGATATGAAGTGCCCAAGTAATAATATGTTTCAGCAACGTACTGCCCTGTCTCAGAAAAGCTATTCAAATAGACCTTGAATTTATCGATCGCCTCTTGATAATTAGTATCTAAATAAGCTTGAAGCGCTGGTGTATAAAATAAGTTCTCCTTTTCATCATCAGAGTAATTTATGCAACTATAGCGGTCAACGACCTCTGCAGCTTTCTGTGGCTTTTGTTGCGCGGTGTAGACATCTACAAGGCCTTTCGCTGCAACTTCACAAACATCTTTTTCATTTTCGTGTTCAGCCAGTACTTTGAGGAAGGCGGTTTCGGCTTTGCCATACTGCCATTTTTTCAAGTAACAGTTTGCCTTTCCTATTTTGGCTTGCGTAATAAAGGGTGAATTTGGGAAATCAAATATTAAATTATCATAATAAGTTAATGCATCATCGTTATTGCCTATCGAAGAATAGGTGTTTGCCAATTCAAATGTGGCATTCATCGCATATTTCGAGCTTGAATATGACGTTAAAATTTCTTTTAACTTCGCTACTTTAAGACTGCCTTGCCCACTATATCCGTAGGTCTTTGCAACATAATAAAGGGCTTTATCATTTAAACTAGAATTATAAGCAAGGGCCTTTTCATAAAACTCAATTGCAAGGGCATTTTCTTTATTGAGATAAAAGATATCTGCCACTCGAAAACAAGCATCAACCTCTTTACGAGTATTATTGGGGTTCGACTGAAGGTATATTCTAAAGTTTTCCGAAGCTCTAGTTTCAGCATCAATTTCTTTATAGGCATAAGCTATGTTGTAATAGGCATCAACTTTTTCAGGAATCGCATTCGAGGCTGGCGAGGCAATAAATAATTTGTAGTTCGCAATTGCTTCTTGCATTTTATTTTGTCTATAATATGCATCAGCAATCCAGTATCTTGAAAGTGCGTTGAGTTCGGGGTCAACGGGATGGTCATTCACTGCTGCAAATGCAGCAATCGAGGAATTATATAACCGCTTTTGAAAAAGCTCAACACCCCTATTGTATGATAGGGTTTGATAAACACGTTTCAACCTAGTGTCTAGCGTTGGAAGTTTATTTAATGACTCAATAGCTTTTTTATAATTACTCGTTGAACTGTAAGCGTTAATAAGGTATTGGTAAACATCTTCTTTACGAGAGGAATTAGGGTAAGTCGCTAAATAATTCTCAAACGCCCTAACTGATTCATCATAAGGATTTATGTCAACAGCAAAAGAAATGACCGCAAAATTATACAAGGCGTCCTCACTTATTTTGGGGATTGCGGTCATCTGTGAAGCAGCTTCAAAAGCACTTCTTGCCGGTAAGAGTTCTTTCAATATTTGATAACACTCTGCAATTTTATACATGGAGATTTGGCCGAGGCTATCGTCGACTCGAACCACTTGGTCTAAATAATAAACAGCACTTTCGAATTCTTTTGTTTCAAATAGTGCATATCCAATCTGATAGGCATCATCTCTTGTCAGTCTAGATTTTTTTGCGTAATTCAATAAATAATCTAGTGCCTCTTCATAATTTCTTTTGTGGTAGAAGGCGTTACCTATTATATGATTAACATCTTTTTCATGGTTGATGAGTTTACAAGAAAGTACAGTTGGAGCATAATCTATAACGGCATCATAATTTTCTTGCTTGTGAAAAATCTGAACAATATAGTAAGGTACAATTCCGCAATAGTCAGTGTTCTTTTCAAGTTCTAAAAATTGCTCAAGAGCGAGTTGATATGAACCTCGTTCATAACACAAATGCGCAAAGAAATACTTGCTTGGTGGCGCGTATTGAGACTTGCCTTTTACATTCTCTCTAAAGGCATTTATCGCCACTTCAAAATTCTCATTTTGAAGTGCTGCATATCCAAGTTTAAAATAATATTCCTCTCTGTAAGAAGTGTCTAGATCCCCTGCTGATAATTTCCCGAACCACAGTTCTGCATCATCATAAGTTTCATCTTGAAAGAAAGAATTCCCAATTTTAAAATTTATAAAGTACCTGTGAATATTTTCTGGATATATCCGATTGTAATCCATCAATAAATCGATCGCATCACTATTGTACAGCTCTAAACCAGATAGACCTTCGTAATACATTGCCTTCTGGAATAAAGGGTCATTGTAGTTATTGCACAGGTTAATAAATGCTCTAAATTCTTTTTTCGCTGCTCCATATTGGAGGTTATTATAGAGCTCTTCACCTCTAAAGTATCCATCATAAAGACTGGTGTACTTGTCTGTTTTTTGAGATGAAACAAGGAAGGGAAGAGTGGCAAGGGCCACTAAAATAAATAATGTTCTACTTTTTCGCACTAAACAAATTTACATTCACAATCGAATGAAGTTAAACATGAATTCAAAAGTTTTAAACCTTAGCTTGTTAAGAGATATTATTGAGTAAATATATTTTGACAAGGATGATTCTGCACTTTTGTATAAACCTATAAGTATTATGTCTGAAGTAGTTACTCTTAACAACGTCAATATTTTTCAGAAGGGAAATAAGGTTCTTTCTGATGTTCAGCTGTCTGTTCAAGAAGGTGAATTTATTTTTCTAATTGGAAAAACAGGCAGTGGTAAAAGTAGTTTAATGAAAACATTATATGGAGAGCTTCAGCTTCAAGAAGGAACAGGACAATTTGATGAATTTAATTTTAAAAAGCTCAAAAGAAAGCATATCCCATTAATGAGAAGAAAGATAGGAATCGTCTTTCAAGATTTTCAATTATTAATGGACCGTAATGTCATACAAAACCTATACTTTGTACTTAAAGCAACAGGTTGGAAAAAGAAAAAAGAAATTCATGAACGAAGTTTAGCTTGTTTGAAAATGGTTGGACTCGAAGATACTGGGGCTAAAATGCCACATGAGCTTTCTGGTGGAGAACAGCAAAGAGTTTCAATAGCTAGGGCTCTATTAAATGACCCTAAATTAATCTTAGCAGATGAGCCCACAGGGAACCTTGATCCGGAAACATCCGAGGAAATCATGCGTCTACTTATCGCAGTTTCCAAAGAAAAAAATGCTGCAATTATTATGGCGACTCATGACATGCATATAGTTAAGCTATTTCCAAACCGTACCTTACTTGTGGAAAATGGTTCTGTAACCGAACATTAAATCAATACTCCATTTCACCACAAATTGGTGTTGCAATAAATGCTTTAATTTTAGCAGGATCTGATTCATTACCCAAAATATACATAAGCTTTGTAATAGCCGCTTCAACTGTCAAGTCTGAACCACTAATTACACCAATTTCATTAAAGAAAGAACTTGTTTGATAAGCGCCCTGCTTAACGCCTCCTGAGCTACATTGGGTAATGTTTACGATGAATCCCCCAGCTTCTATATACGTTTTCATAAGGCGCTGCATTTCTAAAATAGATGGTGCATTTCCTGATCCAAAAGTTTCAAGAACGATGCCTTTGGAATTCGTTACATCAAAAAGACCTCGAAATAAATTTATATCCATGCCTGGATAAATTTTTAAAAGAGCAACGGAATTCGATAAGCCAAAATTATAGTTCGGTTCAGGGTATTTGGATCGAAATAACGAACTCCATTTATATTTAATATTCACACCTGCAATCGCAAGCTCCGAATAATTGGGGGATTTAAATGCTTCAAATTGGTGAGAGCTTACTTTTGAACTTCGATTCCCTCGATATAAAGAATACTCAAAATAAACCGCTACCTCTTGAATAATAGATTCTCCATTAGAGTCCTTTGCCGCCGCTATTTCAATAGCCGTTATGAGGTTTTCTTTACCGTCCGTCCTTATAACTCCTATTGGGAGTTGGGACCCTGTTAAAATCACTGGTTTCTGAAGCCCTTGAATCATGAAACTCAATGCCGATGAAGTGTAAGACATAGTGTCTGTTCCATGAAGAATAACAAAACCATCATAAAGGTGATAAGACGCTTTAATACTTTTAGCCATTTCAATCCAATGGGTAGAGGTCATCTCTGATGAATCAATTGGATTTGATACACTCATTGTGTCAATTTCTGTATGTAATCTATGAAGCTCAGGAATATGTTCATAGACAGAATTAAAGTCAAAGCTGTTTAATAAGCCTGTCTCTGGATCCTTGATCATTCCAATCGTACCCCCTGTATAAATCACCAATACTTTTGTCATGATGCAATAAATTTAGTGATTTGGAAAAGCCTTTCAGCATTCGCTGTTGTCTTTTCTTTTATAATATCAATTGAGCATTCGTAAATATCCGAAAGCTTCTCAGCAACATATGAAAGGTATGCACTTTCATTGCGTTTCCCTCTAAAAGGAACAGGTGCTAAATATGGTGCATCTGTTTCCAACAGGATCTTATTCAAAGGTATACCCGCAAGGACTTGGGGCAATTTGGAATTTTTAAAAGTAACAACTCCGCCAATTCCAAACATAAAACTTTTATAGGATAAAATACGGCGTGCATCCGCATCATTCCCCGAGAAACAATGAAAGACACCACTTAAATCCTCAGCGTGTACTTCATCGAGAATCTCTAAGATCTCTGCCATAGAATCTCGTGCGTGAATCACAATAGGAAGACCTAACGTTTTTGCCCAAGAAATCTGAATGCGAAACGCCTCCTTTTGTGCCTCAATATGTGAACGGTCCCAATATAAGTCAATCCCTATTTCTCCAACAGCAATATATTTTCTTACACCTTGAAATAATTCGTTTTCGACAAGTAAGAGCTTCTTATTCAAATCCTCATTAACACTACAAGGATGCAAACCCATCATTGGAAGACAATTTTTTTCAGCATCCGAAAGTGAATGAAGTGCATCAATCGATTCTTCATCAATATTGGGTAATAAAATGAATTCAACTCCTTCCGCTTTTGCGCGTAACAATGCCTCAGGTCTATCCCCGTTAAATTGCTCGCTGTACATATGAGAATGTGTATCAATCATTAGAATAAGGATAAGCTTAAACCCATTTGTATGGGCTGCATGTTTACACTTCCAGTTTCGGAAAATAAATTTAATGGTTGATAAGCAAAAAATATAGACCAATTTCTGAGGCCAAGTCTAATATACGGGGCAATATAAAACCAATTATGCTCCTCTTTTAATTTTATCTCAGAATATTTTATCTCTTGTTCAATTGTTCTAAAGCTACTAATATTCATTATTGGTTGAATACCTATACGTAAACCGAGAGTGATTTTTTTATGCTTCCAACCCTTAGATCGAAGTCTCAGTTCTAATGGTATATAAAATTGATGAATTGTTAGGAAAGAGGACAAAATACTATCGTTCGGTGGCGGAATCGCGGCTTGAACAGCACTAAAAGGTGTTACATAAAAAACTCGAGGTGTCCGGTGATTAAGGTAGGTATAACCCAGACCAATACCGAAACCAATATTTTCTGTACGCTTCAATTGTATATCCTTATAAAGGCTTGCTCCAAAGCCTATTGACCTCCAGTCATTTTCAAAAGGCCCATTATCCCCAAGCCAATCATTATAGGTTAAGTCAAGTATTAATCGATCATACTTTCTTCTGTCTATGTCCTTAAATGGCCTCAAACCACTGAAATACCAAAATAGCCCCGGTCTTTCTTGTGTTTGAACTTTACTTTGTGCGGAGCATAGCGAGGTAATACACAGCAAAATAAAAATGACAAAAATTTTCATTCTTTAGCCCGTATTGATTGCTCCCATCTCCATGCATCACGAACAGCATCATTAATTGATCTCTTAGCTTGCCAACCCAAAAGTGCTTCTGCATAATCTACATTTGCATAAATCTCAATGACATCCCCAGGCCTATTAGGAGCAAATTCATAATTCAGCGTCATATTATTAACTTTTTCAAAAGCATGAACGACTTCTAAAACACTTGATCCTTTCCCTGTTCCTATATTAACGACCTCATGGCATCCTGATTGCTGCTTCAAAAGAAATTCAAGTGCCTTAACATGAGCCTCCGCAAGATCAACAACGTGAATATAATCTCTAACACAAGTTCCATCAACCGTTGGGTAGTCTGCACCAAATATCTTAAGTTTTTCATGAATCCCGGCGGCCGTTTGAGTGATAAAAGGAAGAAGATTATTAGGTTTTCCTATAGGCAGCTCACCAATTAATGCGGACTCATGTGCACCAATAGGATTGAAATACCTCAAACTCATTAAACGTAATTGATTGTTTGAATGAAATAAATCTTCAATAATTTGTTCGCCAAGCCACTTTGTAAAACCATATGGCGATGTGGGAATTGTTTTCGCTGTTTGTTCAGAAACCTCTTTTTGACCCTTAGGCTCACCATAAACTGTGCACGACGAAGAAAAGACAAAGGGTATGTTTTGTTCTTCTGAGGCTGCTTTTAAAATCGAAACCAATCCTTCAACATTGTTTTGATAATATAGAAGTGGCTTTTCCACTGACTCTCCTACCGCTTTATTTGCTGCAAAATGTATGATCCCACAAACAGCTTCCTTTCTCAGATAAGATTGGATAAGCGTTGTATTAGAAACATCACATTTAAGAAGTTCAATATCGCGACCAATAATCCCCCGAAGTCCCTTTAGAACAGATTCGTCCGAATTTCTAAAGTCATCAAGAATTACGGGTTTGTAACCAGCTTTACTCAATTCTACAATGGTGTGGGAACCAATGTAACCCGCTCCTCCTGTAACTAAAACTTTCTTGGACATACTCAAAGGTATAGAAATTCAACTATTTTTAGGGTGTGAAAGATGAGGATTTTAATTTCCGATCAAGGCTTCCTGAAAGACCGAAAAAAAGAACACTTTTGAAGCTCGTATTCTATGCTATTGTTTCAATCGGGTTGGTTTTTTATCTTTATACAATTATCTAAAATTAAATCGAATTAATATGCATGCGCTGCTTTTATCGATACTACTTCCATTGTTCTCCTCGCAATCTGACCTTACCATAAAAGTAAACGGGTGCAGAACGCAAAAAGGCCAATTGTATATCGCATTATATGACAAAAAAGAGGTGTTTCCTGTTTTTGGAAAGCAGCTGAGAGGAGAAGTTGTGCCGCTTTCAAAGGGACAACAATTCACTTTTAAAAATTTAAAGCACAAAGTATATGCAATAGCTGTATTTCACGATTTAAATAGTAACGGTATTCTTGACAAGAATCCTTTTGGTATCCCGACAGAACCTTATGGGTTTTCGAACAATGCAAGAAACACTTTCAGTGCACCAAGTTTTGGACAAGCTTCATTTACCCATTCCAAAGATCGCACGATTTATATAACGGTTAAATA
>Ga0228664_1001221_pt1 | contig 13365 bp, 10 predicted proteins | sample 78DmetaG_FD_183029 | JGI IMG/M metagenome (GOLD analysis project Ga0228664, IMG submission 183029) | Seawater microbial communities from Monterey Bay, California, United States - 78D | ecosystem: Environmental > Aquatic > Marine > Coastal | place: USA: California | collected 2016-09-26 | reverse complement strand
AAAACCGTCTTTGGTTTCTGCCCATTTAAGAATTATGTAAGGCCTGTTTTTTTGATGAAAAGTAAAAAATCGTTTATTTAATTCTAAACATTCTTTTTTTAGCAAACCAACTTTGACTTTTACATTGTTATCTCGAAGATATTTTATACCCAATCCATTTACTTTTTTTGAATTGTCTTTGCTGCCAATTACAACATTAGAAATCCCTACTTTAACAATTAATTGACAACAAGGAGGAGTTTTTCCAAAATGACAACATGGCTCAAGATTTACGTACAAAGTTGCTCCGACCAGGTCTTTCTTGTTTTTTACCAGATTAATGGCATTTACTTCTGCATGGTTTTCTCCATATTTTTGATGATATCCTTCTGCTATAATTCTATTTTTGTAGACAATTACACAACCTACCATAGGGTTTGGTGAAACAAATCCTGCTCCTTTTTTTGCCAATTCTAGGCATCTAGCCATGTATTTATTTTCTTCTTTCAAGATTATAAAAATATATATATTTATTACGGTATATTCATAGTAGCGTTAATTATTATTAGATGTTATTGGATAAAACATATATTTTACTATTTTTGTCGCCCGTAAATACTTGATGGTCCAAGTAAATTAACCTCTCTTTGAATAGGCCATTATCAGAGATACAAAAATAACGCCATATGGCCGAAGATAAAAAAGAACCAAAAGCTGCCAAAAAACCTGCAGCAACTACCAAAAAGACTACTGCAAAGAAAGCACCTGCTGCTAAAAAGACTACTGCAAAAAAAGAGACAGCTGCAAAGAAAGCACCTGCTGCTAAAAAGACTCCTTCGAAGAAGGAGACAGTTGCAAAGAAAGCACCTGCTGCTAAAAAGACTACTGCGAAGAAGGAGACAGTTGCAAAGAAAGCACCTGCTGCTAAAAAGACTACTGCGAAGAAGGAGACAATTGCAAAGAAAGCACCTGCTGCTAAAAAGACTACTGCAAAGAAGGAGACAGCTTCTACTGAAAAAGCTACTTCAAAAACTATTGAAGAAGTTGTAGAAACAAAAACTGTTGCTCCAAAAGAAGAGAAAAAAGTACCAACTGTTTTTGATTGGGATGCTTTTGAAGCCGAGGAAACCGATTCTTATTCTGCTGCTGAAAGAACTAGGTTAAATGACATGTACGATGGTACTCTTACTCAAATAGAGGAGAAATCATTAATCCAAGGTTTGGTAATTGCAATCACAAAAAAAGAAGTGGTAATTAATATCAATTACAAAAGTGAAGGTGTAGTTCCTAAAAATGAATTTAGATATAATCCTGACCTAGCTATTGGAGATTCTGTTGATCTATATATAGAAAATATGGAAGATAAAACAGGTCAATTAGTTGTTTCTCACAAAACCGCACGAACACATTTAGCTTGGATAAGAGTTAATGAGGTTTTAGGAAGTGGAGAAATCATTACCGGATATGTTAAGTGTAGAACTAAAGGTGGGTTAATAGTTGATGTTTTTGGAATTGAAGCATTTTTACCTGGTTCACAAATTGATGTTAAGCCAATTAGAGATTACGATCAGTTTGTTGGAAAAAATATGGAATTTAAAGTTGTTAAAATCAACAAAGAATTCAAAAATGTTGTAGTTTCTCATAAAGCACTTATAGAGGCCGAGATTGAAGAGCAGAAAAAACAAATTATGTCTGGTCTTGAAAAAGGTCAAGTATTAGAAGGTATTGTTAAAAATATCACTTCTTACGGAGTATTTATTGATTTAGGTGGTGTGGATGGATTAATTCATATTACTGACCTATCTTGGGGAAGAGTTAATCATCCAGAAGAATTAGTTACTCTTGATGAGAAAATAAAAGTAGTTATTTTAGATTTTGATGACAATAAGAAAAGAATTGCATTAGGTCTTAAACAATTGTCTGAACATCCTTGGGATTCGTTAAATAAAGATTTTAAAATTGGCGATAAAGTTAAAGGTAATGTGGTAGTAATTGCAGACTATGGTGCATTTATAGAAATTGCTCCTGGAGTTGAAGGATTGGTACACGTTTCAGAAATGAGCTGGAGTCAGCACTTAAGAACTGCAAATGATTTCTTAAAAGTAAATGACGAAGTTGAAGCAGTTGTATTAACTCTTGATAAGGAAGAAAGAAAGATGTCTTTAGGAATAAAGCAATTAATACCAGATCCTTGGGAAAATATTGATAAGAAATATCCAATAGAATCTAAGCATACCTCAAAAGTTAGAAATTTTACCAATTTTGGAGTGTTTGTTGAGTTAGAAGAAGGAATTGATGGTTTGATTCATATTTCTGACCTTTCATGGGATAAGAAATTTAAACATCCTTCTGAGTTCTGTAATGTAGGTGACGAATTAGATGTTGTTGTTTTAGAATTAGACGCTGAAAATAGAAGATTAAGTCTTGGACACAAACAACTTCAAGAAAATCCTTGGGATGTATACGAATCAGTATTTACTATGAATTCTAGCCATGAAGGAACAGTAATAAAACTAAAAGACAAAGCTGGAATCGTATCTATGGAATATGGAGTTGAGGCTTATTGTCCCGCAAAGCACATGAAAAAAGAAGATGGTTCTTATGTTGCTGAAGAAGAAAAAACACAATTTGTAGTCTTAGAGTTCAATAAAGAATCTAAGAAAATATTGGTTTCTCATACTAAAGTTTGGGGAGAGGTTGAAGCTAAAAAAGCTAAATCAAACGCTTCTAAAACAAGTAGAGCTGTAAGATCAATAAATGATTCTAGAGAAAAAACTACTCTTGGAGATTTAGAAGCACTATCTGCTCTAAAAGATAAAATGGATAAAGGAAAATAATTTTTTATAATTATATTTTAAAAACCGCTCATTGAGCGGTTTTTTTTTGCTTACATTTAGCCGATATTATTGATTTAAACAACAAAATTAATTTAGACAATGAGTGTTTTAGTAGATAAAAATTCAAAAGTAATCGTACAAGGTTTTACTGGTGGTGAAGGAACTTTTCATTCTGAGCAAATGCTCGCTTATGGTACCAATGTCGTAGGAGGAGTAACCCCAGGAAAAGGTGGTCAAGAACATTTAGGAAAACCTGTTTTTAATACTGTGGAAGATGCAGTAATTAAAACCCAGGCCAATGTTTCTATAATTTTTGTTCCTCCAGCATTTGCCGCTGATGCAGTTATGGAAGCAGCTCAAGCTGGTATTAAAGTGGTTATTTGTATAACCGAAGGTATTCCTGTTTCAGATATGATTAAAGTAAAAGAGTATTTAAGAGATAAGGATTGTACAATGGTTGGCCCAAATTGTCCAGGGGTTATTTCAGCTGATGAAGCTAAAGTTGGTATAATGCCAGGATTTATATTCAAAAAAGGAAATGTAGGTATCGTGAGTAAATCTGGTACTTTAACTTATGAAGCTGTAGATCAAGTTACTAAAGTTGGATTAGGTCAAACTACCGCTATAGGCGTTGGAGGTGATCCCATTATTGGAACAACTATCAAAGATGCTGTTGAGTTGCTAATGAATGATGATGAAACTCATGGGATTATTATGATTGGAGAAATTGGTGGAAATTTAGAGGCCGAAGCTGGAAAATGGATTAAAGAAAATGGAACAAAACCTGTAGTGGCATTTATAGCAGGAGATACTGCTCCTAAAGGGAGAACTATGGGACATGCTGGTGCTATTGTTGGAGGTGATAGTGATACTGCTTCAGCCAAAAAAGCCATTCTTAAAGAGTGTGGTGTTCATGTTGTAGACTCACCAGCAGATTTAGGAACGAAAATGTTTGAATTATTATCCTAATAGTTTTTAAATCTTAAAAAAAAAAGCAACTCTAGGTTGCTTTTTATGTAATCAATTTTTATGTGAGTTTATTCAGATGAATTAACTGGACCTTGAGCTGGTTTCATTGGCGTAGCATTTGTTTTTGGTGCCTTTACCTCGCCTTTAATTCTTATTGTGGAAGTACCACCAATTACTTTACCCTCGCTATCTTTTTTCGCTCTTGTAATGTTATCAGAGTTCATTGCATTAGATTGGATAGTTACAGATTTATTAATAACACCAACTCTTTTAGTATCGTATCTAACTCTTATTTCACCAGACTCACCTGGAGCCCATGTTGATGAACCATCTTTTTTTCTCCATGAAGGAACTGTACAGCCACAGGAACCTTTAGCATTAGTTATTTTTAGTGGTTGATTACCAGTATTAGTAAAAACAAATACACATTCCCCATTAGCACTTTTTTCAATTTGGCCATAATCATGGGTTGACTTGTCAAAAGTTATTTCAGCACCCTGAGTTAGTGCAATACCTTGTTGTGCTACAAAAGAATTTATTGTAAAAAATGTTGCTATTAAAAAGCTAAATTGTAAAATTATTTTTTTCATTGTATTAAATTAATCTAAATTATATCAAATATATAAAATGTGTTTAAATATAAGGACTCAAAAACCAGACCATTTTAATCTTTGTTATTCTTTTTTTTAGAGTTCTCTATTTTTTCCTTCTCTTTTTCACTTTCTTTTTCAAGAACTTCTAAATATTCGATGTCAATATCTTCTAGATGTTCTAGCATTTTCGCAAGAGAAATTGCATTTAATTTCTTTCCAATTATTTTCTTTTTGTCATCAAGCAGGTATACTTGTGGAGTGCTGAATATATCATAGCTCAATCTAAAATTCAAACTTCCAAGGGTAGTTACTCTTTTTTCATAGATATAAAATTTTGCATTTTCATTGGCGTCTGGAAAATCAGAAATGTTTATCCATTGTAGTTTTTTTTCTTTAACATATTCTATCCACTTTTTATTTTCAAGATTGGTGCCAACTGCAATAAATTCAATATCAATATTCTTTTCTTTTAGCTCTTTGTAAAGCTCAATCATTTTAGGAATTTCTTTTTTGCAATGTCCACAATCAGGGTCCCAAAAAATTAATAAATTATATTTATTAGGGAGTTTGTAAAAGTCGATCCAATTAGATTCAGAGGTGTCTGCTAATATTAATCTAGGTGCTTTCTTTCCAATTAAAAGTGGTTCTGTTTTTTCGGCCTTTTCACATAGGTCCACTAATTTTGTAGAGTCAATCCAATATGCTTTAGAATCGTCAACTGGGCAATAATATTTTTTTGCCATACAAACAAATACTGCATCCATCCCCATAATATTTGATGTTTCATATTTATAAGTTAGGTGGTGAACGGTATATTTAAAAAGTTCACTTTTAGGATCCATTTTATCTATTAATTTGTGTGCATAATGACATATAGTATCTGGAATTTGGGGAATCATGTTTTTGAAGAAAAAATCCAATTTCTTATGGTAAACTGGTGTATGAACAATTCTATTATCTGTTACATCAATATTGTCCCAATAATGATTTAGATAATATCTATATTTTAGAGAATCGTTTTCCTTTATTTCTTCTGGTATTTCAGGATCAATAGACATAGCAAGCACTTTTGCAGCAAGAAGGTTTTTATTATTGGTAATGTTCTCTCTTTGGTAGTTCTTAACTTCTAAATCAAGTGCATTTCTCTTTTTTTCGCTGTTTTCGCTTTGAAGAGACATTGCTTTATTTTTCATGGACCCTAAAAACATAATATAATCATAGAAAACTTTGTTGTTTTCAGATTTTACAACTTTCATTTTACCATTAAAATCATTAATATCAGTTTCCATTACTACATCTTCGTCTGCTACAATAAATTCAAAGTACTTAGAGTTTGGACATACTACTGCATAAATTCCTCCTGTAAGCTTTTTTTTATCAAATATGACTGTTTCATTTTTAGAGAATGCGGTATCTGCGTAGTACAGTTTCTCCCCAAAATATCTTGCTAAAAATACAGTAGTATCTTTTAAACCACTTATTTTAAAATTTAAGTTTTGTTGTCCATATATATTGGCAGTAGCAAAAATAAATAGTATGATAAAAGTTCTTTTGATAATTAACATATATCTAAAATAATTATAATGTAATGTAGGCTTTGAAATTTAACATTTTTTAAGCAAATATCGGTTTATATCATAGTTGAAAATAAAAAAAGCGGAAAATTTCCGCTTTAATGTAAATTATAAATAATTGTAAACAATAAATTATTACATAATGAATTCTCTAAACTAAATACTAATTTGATAGTTTATTTCTATCTCATTTAATATAACTATATACGTTAATTATTTTAATAATGGGGGGTAGAAAAATTTAGAATGCAAAACTAAACTAGTCTATTGAATAATTATTTTAATAGTCTCTTTTTGATTTTCTAAAAAATAAATTCCCTTTGCTAGGTAGATTAAAACAGTATGATTAATTATTCCGGACCAAACTACTTTTCCTATTGCATTATATATATTAATGTTTTCATTATTTATATTACCCTTAATATTTATGTAGCCATTAGAGGGATTTGGATAAACTGAAAAACTATTAGAAATTAATTGTTCTTGATTGGTTAAATCATTGGTAAACACGTTTATATTATCCAAAGCTATTATATATCTATCGTTAGAGTAATGTCTAAAAGCTATATACAATGGGGTGTTTAACGGGATTCCTTCTAATTTTACCTGAAAATCTGTCCAAAGATTTGGAAGAGCAATTGTGTCAAAAAACAACATACTATTTAAAATACTATCTTTTTCTAAATATTGCGAACAAAAAACCTGAAGAGCTTCTGGATAAGACCCGTCCAATGACTTGGCTTGAAAATTCAAATAATTACCATTATTTATAAAGGTTAAAGCTGGAGTTATAATAAAATTATTTGCCGCAATAGTATCATTAAACCAAGAATTAGCAGCCATTATTGAATCTCCAATATTTAAAGAGTCATAATCTTCTACAAGGTGAAAAGAACTACTTAGACTAGAAACCATTGGGTCATTGTAAGGAGCAGCCATATCTCCATCAATAAAACTCCATGAAGATAAATTCCCGTTATTAAAATTTTGATTTAATAACTCAGTTTGAGCTAAGGATAATCCAAAAGAAATTGAAAATAAAAATAAAAATATATTGCGCATTACTTTTTTTTTATCGGTAATTATAGCAAATGTAATTATTTCCTATCAACAATAGAACATGGACAATATATCTAATCAATGAGTTTATTAAAAAATGCTGGTATTATTTTTGATAAATTCAATTTATGAAATTTATACTCTCTCTTTCTCTTTCTTTCATTTTTATTTTAGGCTTTTCACAAGGCTATTCTTTAAAAGACTATTATAAATCCGATATTGTTTTGGATAATAAGACAGATTCTATTTTTAATCTTTTAAATGATACCTCTATAGTTGGTCAAATGATTGTTCCTGCTATTGGAAGATTGGGAAAATCTAGAGATCATGTTTTGGCGTTGGCAAAAAAAGGATGGATTGGAGGAATACTATTATTGAATGGTACTTTTGATGAATTCTCAAATGATGTACAAATCTACGACAGTACAATGATAACAGAAGGACACCTACCTTTAATTTTCAGTGCAGACGCAGAACCTACATTAGTCAATAGAAAAATCATAGGGTCTCAAAAAGTTCCTTGTACAAATACTATTCACACCCTAGATAGTGTAGAAATTATTGCCAGTATTATTTCAGAAGATCTTAATAAAATTGGAATTAATCAGAACTACGCACCAGTTATTGACGCTTCGCCTAATAAGGTAGTTAGTAATAGAAGTTTTGGTTTAAATATGGATACGGTTATTTCTTTTTCCAATGAATTTATTAGAACCACACAGAAACGAAATATTATTGCAACCGCAAAACATTTTCCTGGTCATGGTTATGTTAAAGGAGACACTCATAAGGAATTAATATTTATTGACGGAGAAATGAAAGAAGTTGAAAATTATATTCCTTTAATTCAAAGTGGTGTAGTTTCAATAATGGTGGCCCATCTTGCTGTAAAGAATAATGAAGAGTACAACACCTTTGGTTTGCCTTCTACTTGTTCAAGAAATATTGTTACCAATCTTTTAAAAGATTCTTTAGAGTTTAAAGGGTTAATTGTTACAGACGCACTTAATATGGGCGGTGTAGTTAATTTAGAAAACAATGGATTAAAGGCTGCTCAGGCTGGTTGCGATCAGCTACTTATGCCAATAAATGAGGAAAAAGTATTGTTCGATATTTTAGAACTTATAGAAAAAGATCAATCTTTTAGAATGGAAATTTATGATTCGGTAAAGAAAATAATAAGACTAAAGATTTGCCTTGGGAAATTAATTTAGTTATAAGTCTTTTTATTCCATTGGTACTCACTTGGATAAACGTTTTGAGAAAAACAAATGAAAGTAGAAAGAGAACACAACATAATAAATGCATATAAAAACCATGCTATTCTATGGTAGCCAAAATAACCCATATCAACTTCAGCTCCATTCAAAATTAACCATGTTGGTGTACAAGCAGCAATTAAAAATGCAGCAATTCCCACAGTTATAAACATAGATTCTATAGACTTAAGCGGCAATGCCATTGCTTTTTTTATCCATCCTAAGTCTTCTCCCCATTGATGAACTAATAAATAGTTTTTATTTTTAAGAGGAATGAATAACAAAGGGTCTTTGTTACAGTCTTCTAAATCAAAAGCTTGGGATGGAGCTAAAATAAAGAAATGTTCTACAGATAAATTATTTGCTTTTTCGATTTCCTTAATTTTAAAAATAGCTTCTTTTGGTATTTCGTTTTTGAAGTACTTTGTAGGTAAAAATCTTAGACGATGTTGAATTGCTATTTTTTTAATGGCATCGATGTTGAATATATCCTCCTTAGAATTGGTAATAATTTCAGCAAAATAATTACTAGAACCAGATTTTGAAATGTTTTTTTCTATTTCAATTTCTTTAATAACATCGTTATCTAATAATTGATTTACAGAGTTTACAAAATCATTTTCAGAATTGCTTCTTACTTTAATTAGCTCTTTTTTAAGGTCAATACTATCAAACATATTTACTTTTTTCACTAAAATATATACAAATTTTAGGGTTTGCTATTTTGTTTAATTGTTTCAAAGAAATTATTGTAATTTATTTTTCTTCATTAAGTTTTTTTGATATTTGCTCTGAACAATATCCACAAATGCTAGAATAGATATTATAAAATAAAATGTCGCTTTGTTCATGGCATGTATGGAATTACCCAATATTTTAAGATCAGCTTTCTCTCCTCCTTCGGTCAATAGCATAACCCCAACAACAAATAAAATAAAAAGTCCTAAAACCTCATATTTTCTATTCTTTCGTAAAAATTCAGATACTTTATTTGCAGCTAAAATCATTAAAATACCTCCAACAACAATTGATATTGCCATTATTACAAAATTATCTGTTAGTGCCATTGCACTAAGAATTGAATCAAAAGAGAAGACAAGATTCATTAAAACAATCATAAAAATTACTCTTTTGCTAGAAGCTTTGGTCTCTTGCTCTTGACGCTCATTAAAAATAATCATGTGCCAAATTTCTTTGATAGACGTGTAAAGTATAAAACCCCCACCAAATAAAATAATAAGGCTATGTAAATTCATTTCAAATGAAATAAGTTCAGACTCACTATTTAAAAATGGGTTTTTAAACTTTTCAACCAAATTAACTAGTACAAATAGTAAAACGAGTCTCAGTATTATTGCTATTGCTATACCAATTTTCCTAACAAATTCTTGTTTTTCAATAGGGGCTTTTTTAGATTCTAATGCTATGTATAAAAGATTGTCAAATCCTAAAACCAACTGTAATGCAATTAGCATAACTAGAGTGCCAATAATTCCAATTATTTCCATATTATCAAAGAAAGTGAAAATCTAATAATTTATAACAGTGTAAAAATATTTTTTTAAATAATTGGTAAAATATTTAAAAATATAGCAATTTAAATTGACTTTCACTCTGGATTAAAAGTGCTGGAGTTGGGAACTTGATTATGGAAAACGCATTAAAAAATAATTTTAAAAATTTATTTTTTGTTTCTATTTCAGTTAAGTCTAAATCAAAACTTAGTATGTATTGAGACTGTCTTTTTAAATTATTACATTCTGCGCAATTTAAATTTGGATTGTATCTAGCCCCTGTAAATCCATCTATGGAGTATCCTAAAGCTAGGTTGATATACTTAAAGATTTTAAATTTTTGTTGAATTCTGGTATTAAAATCAAATGTAATCCAATAAGTTTGTCCGTTGTAGTCTTTAAAAATATTTTCCTGGAAGCTATTGCCTAGTAGGGTGGGCCTACAAGTAGCATAAGGGCTTAAATGTGAGGAGAATTTCAATTTTAAAAATTGGGTATTAAATTTTTTTTCTTGAATGTAAAAAAGACCTGTTCCAATAAAATTAGAAATTAAATCATAATTGGAAAATCCCCATTCTGTAGAAAATCCATCTAAAACTTCAATTCCCATCATGAAAAATAAGCTGTAGAAACAACTTTTTTCAAGAGGATGTTCAATATTTTTTTTATCCAAGAATAAATGACTTTTTCTAGCAACTTGGTAAGATGAAAATACATGTCCCATTTTATCTATATAGTTCCATTCATCTAAATCATTAAAAAAATGAAAGGAAGTTTGAGGATACTTTTTATACCATAGGTTATAAAGACCAAAATAAGACAAGCTGGTTGCTCCTAATGCTGTAGTATTTAGAATTATATTTTTTTTCGTTATTGAATCTCTACATCTTTTTTCTTGAGCTGAATAACTAGTTTGAATAATTATGGCAAGTAGTAAAAACAAATAATTAAAACTACTTACCTTATATAATTTCATAAAGTAATTCTAATTATTTAGGTTGGATAAATATTTTGAACCATTTACAATTACTCTTGCAAATAAAGATTGTTGAACACCCCATTCATTTAATTGCTCAGAAAAATTGGTTTTAGAGTATTGAATATGGTATCCAAAATCAATAGACAAATCTTTATTTATAAAATAATTAAATAAAAGTCCAGATCCAAAGCCAAGTCCATAACCACCAGGACTATTGACTTGACTCTGGTTGTTTTGTGTAGAAGTATTATGAATTATATTGTACTGTTGATTATTAACCACAATATAATTCTCTTTTAGTCTCATTTCTAATAGTTGAAGAAAGATGGGAGTTAATATAGATAGATTGGACTCTTCGTAAATGGTTTTGGTAATCCCTAAATTTATCATATTTCTTTTTTCTTTTCCATTAATACTAACTGGAAAATATTCAGGTTCCAAAGACTGTGTTACTGATTGATTTTCAATAGCTATGGTTATAAAATCTTGAACATTGATATCTGCAAAATTAAAATCTATGTAATATTTGGTTTTTCTTTTTTGCTTTCCTATATGAAATCCAATTTCAGTTCCAATTGAATATTTAATATCGTTGGGTATGTCATAAATGGAGTAGGGGTATTGAAAAAATTGGTCAAAAGTAGGTTTGTTAATGCTATTATTAAAAATACTAAATACATTGTAATTAGTATAATTACCACCATAGATCAATCCAGTATTTTTATTTGCAAAATAACCTCCACCATTGACCCCTAAAACAAGTTCACTTTTTTGCTGGCCAAGAGAAAAAATGGGTGTAATTAATAATAAAAAATAAATTTTTCTCACAGTTAATAATTTAATAGATAATCAATTTTTTCATTTAAATTTTTGTTGCCTAGAAACTGATCTTCTAAGTCACTTGCAAAAGGTACTGGTGTGTCTAAGCTTGCACACCTTACTACAGGAGCATCTAAAGACTCGAAACAATTCTCACTAATTAATGAAGAAATTTCTCCACCAATTCCACCTGTTAAACAGTCTTCATGCAAAATTAGTACTTTGTTGGTTTTTTTAACACTTTGAAATATAGATTCTTTATCAAGTGGTAAAAGTGTTCTTAAATCTAATAAGTCAGCCGAAATATTTTTTTCTTTTATTGCTTTTTTAGCCCAATGAACCCCCATTCCATAGGTAATAATACTTAACTCGTTACCTTTTTCAATTAGCTTTGCTTTTCCAATTGGTGTAACATAATAGTTCTCAGGAACCATTCCACTTAAACTTCTATACAAAGCCTTATGCTCGAATATCATAACAGGATTTGGATCTTCAATTGCAGCCAGCATTAATCCTTTAGCATCTTCTGGGTTAGATGGATATAAAACTTTTAGACCAGGCGTATGAGAAAACCAAGCTTCATTACTTTGTGAATGAAATGGTCCAGCTCCAACTCCAGCACCTGTAGGCATTCTAATTACAACATCTGCATTTTGCCCCCATCTGTAATGTAACTTTGCCAAATTATTCACTATTTGGTTAAACCCAACAGTGACAAAATCTGCAAATTGCATTTCCATTATTGCTTTTTTGTTTTTGAGAGAAAGGCCCAAAGCAGCTCCTACTATTGCAGACTCGCATAGAGGTGTATTTCTAACTCTATCTTTGCCAAATTTTTCTAGAAATCCTTCGGTCATTTTAAAAACACCTCCATATTCAGCGATATCTTGTCCCATAATTATAGAATTATCAAAATTCTCCATTCCTTGGTAAAGTCCTTGTGAAAGAGCATCAATAAATCTAATTTCTTTTTTGTTTTCTTTGGAATAAGTTTTGTTATTAAAGTGTTCCTTGTAAATATCACCTAATTCTAAAGCTAAATCTGCTTTTAATTTTGGGGTTTCAAAAGCTTTTAACCAAGCTATATTAATGGTTTCTTTTATGTTGTTTTTAAACTCTTCAATTTCATTTTCACTAAGAATATTATTTTTTAATATTTCTGTCTCAAGTTTTAAAATAGGGTCTTTTGTTTTCCATTTATCTTGCAGTCCTTTAGGATAGTATTTCGTTCCGGACGCTTCTTCGTGACCTCTCGTTCTAAAGGTTAATGCTTCTACTAGGAATGGCTCAGGTTTTTTTGACTGTGACAATTTAACTTTCTTTATACAGTCGAAAACCTGAAGAATATTATTACCATCTACCTGCTCAGTTTTCATTCCGTATCCAATTCCTTTGTCAATAAATTGCTTACAATTGAACTGCTCTTTTGAAGGAGTTGACAGCCCCCATTGGTTATTTTCAATTACAAATATTACAGGTAGTTGCCATACTGATGCAACATTTAAAGCCTCATGGAAATCTCCTTCACTAGCACCTCCATCTCCGCTGAATACTAAAACAGATCTATTTGTTTCTTCTATTTTTTCTGCCAATGCTATTCCGCATGCAATTCCTAGTTGTGGTCCTAAATGGGATATCATTCCTACAACTTTATGTTGCATAGTTCCAAAATGGAATGATCTATCTCTACCTTTTGTAAAGCCCTCTGTTTTTCCTTGAAATTGACAAAAAAGTTGGTACAAATCAACTTCTCTTGTTGTAAATACCCCCAAATTTCTGTGCA
>Ga0228664_1001202_pt1 | contig 13510 bp, 4 predicted proteins | sample 78DmetaG_FD_183029 | JGI IMG/M metagenome (GOLD analysis project Ga0228664, IMG submission 183029) | Seawater microbial communities from Monterey Bay, California, United States - 78D | ecosystem: Environmental > Aquatic > Marine > Coastal | place: USA: California | collected 2016-09-26 | reverse complement strand
AACGTTACATCGTTCATAATTCAAAACATATCCTTGTCTAAAAAAGGCCTTTACCGATTATATTTGTTAATCACCACCATGCAATTGTTATAAAATGGCCGAAAATCAATATACAGAAGACAATATCCGTTCGTTAGATTGGAAAGAACATATTCGCCTACGTCCTGGAATGTATATAGGAAAGTTAGGTAACGGTGCTGCAGCAGATGACGGTATCTACCTTCTGGTAAAAGAAGTTGTAGACAATTGTATTGATGAATTTGTGATGGGTAATGGAAAGAAAATTGATCTTCAAATCAAAGATGGTTTGGTTACGGTTAGGGATTATGGTCGAGGAATTCCATTAGGGAAAGTTGTAGATGTCGTCTCTAAAATGAATACGGGAGGAAAGTATGACTCAAAAGCATTTAAAAAATCAGTAGGATTAAATGGTGTAGGTACAAAAGCCGTGAATGCCTTATCTTCGCATTTTTCGGTTTATGCTGTACGAGAGGGGGAGCTCAAAAAAGCATCCTTTAGTAGAGGTAACCTTCTTGAAGATTTTCCTGCGGTGAAAACTGAGGAGGCTAATGGCACCTATGTCGAATTCACTCCCGATGATGAGATTTTTAAAAAATATGCATTTAAAACGCCATATGTCGATAAGATGTTATGGAATTATTGTTATCTCAATCGAGGTTTATCTATTTACTTCAATGGTAATAAATTCCAGTCTAAAAATGGACTAAAAGATCTTCTTGAAAATAATATGGACGGCGATCCTTTATACCCAATAATTCATCTTGAAGGTGAGGATATAGAGGTTGCATTTACTCATGGTAAAACATATGGTGAGGATTATTATTCTTTTGTGAATGGTCAACATACGACGCAAGGAGGTACACATCAAAGTGCTTTTCGTGAATCTGTAGCTAAGGTTATTAAAGATTTTTACAGCAAAAACTATGAGGCTTCAGATATTCGGCAGTCGATCGTTGCAGCCGTATCTGTAAAAGTTATGGAGCCTGTTTTCGAATCGCAAACTAAGACCAAATTAGGTTCACAAGAAATTGAACCTGGCGGAAAGTCTATGCGTGCTTTTATAAATGATTTTTTAAAGGATAAGCTAGATAATTTTTTACATAAAAATCCGGAAGTCGCTCAAACGATTGAAACCAAAATAAAGCAATCTGAAAAAGAAAGAAAGGATTTAGCTGGCATTCGAAAAATAGCAAGAGAGCGTTCGAAAAAAGCAAATCTGCACAATAAAAAGCTAAGGGATTGTAGGATTCATCTTAGTGATTTAAAAAATGAACGAAGAGAGGAGACAACTTTGTTTATCACTGAGGGAGACTCTGCAAGTGGATCAATAACAAAGTCTAGAGATGTCGGAACACAGGCTGTATTTTCTTTAAAAGGAAAGCCCTTAAATTGTTACGGTTTGACAAAAAAAGTCGTTTATGAAAACGAGGAATTTAATCTTATTCAGGCAGCACTCAATATTGAAGACGATTTAGAGAATTTACGTTACAATAAGGTTGTAATAGCGACGGATGCAGATGTTGATGGTATGCATATTCGAATGCTACTTTTAACTTTCTTTTTACAGTTTTTCCCTGACCTTGTTAAGAAGAATCATGTTCATGTGTTGCAAACCCCCTTGTTTCGAGTAAGAAATAAAAAGAAGACGCTATACTGTTATTCTGAAGAAGAACGTAAAAGTGCAATGGAAGAAATTGGAAAAAATGCAGAAATTACGCGTTTTAAAGGGTTAGGGGAAATTTCTCCTGATGAGTTCGTTCACTTTATTGGTGATGAAATGCGACTAGAACCTGTTTTACTTTCCCAGAATGCCTCAATAGATTCAATTTTGTCTTATTTTATGGGTAAAAATACTCCGCAAAGACAAGAGTTTATCATAGAAAATTTAAGAGTAGAAAAAGATGAATCTGAGGATTCGGAAGATGTTGAACCCCAGAAAGAAATAGCATAAATTTTTATGTCAGACGAAAATCTAGAAAACGAAGAGAACCAGCAGAACGAAGAGAGTCAAGAGAACCCTTTTGAAAACAATGAATTAGATGAAAACATTGTTCCTGTAAGTGGGCTTTATGAGAGTTGGTTTTTGGATTATGCGAGCTATGTAATACTGGAACGTGCCGTTCCTGGCTTGGCCGATGGATTGAAGCCTGTTCAGCGGAGGATTTTACACTCCATGAAGGAGATGGAGGATGGTCGTTACAATAAGGTAGCGAACATTATTGGAAATACGATGAAGTATCATCCTCATGGAGACGCATCCATTGGAGACGCATTGGTGCAACTAGGGCAGAAAGATTTATTAATTGATTGTCAAGGTAACTGGGGAAATACCCTAACAGGGGACGGAGCTGCTGCCCCAAGGTACATTGAGGCTCGTTTGTCAAAGTTCGCACTTCATGTGGCTTTTAATGCAAAAACAACCCATTGGCTTTCGAGTTATGACGGCCGCAATAAAGAGCCGAACAATCTACCCATGAAATTTCCTTTACTCCTTGCACAAGGCGCTGAAGGTATTGCAGTAGGTATGGCTTGTAAATTTTTACCCCACAATTTCATTGAGTTAATTGACAACTCAATAAATCATTTAAGAGGTAAAAAAGTTGAGTTTTTCCCTGATTTCCCTAATGGAGGTATGGCTGATTTTTCTAATTACAATGATGGTAAGAGGGGAGGACGGGTTCGCGTGAGAGGAAAAATCAAAAAGCACGATGCTAAAACCTTAATAATCCATGAAATTCCGTTTGGAACTTCAACAAGTTCCTTGATAGATTCTATTTTAAAAGCGAACGACAAGGGTAAGATAAAAGTTAAGAAAATTGAGGATAACACCTCTGCTGAAGCTGAAATAATAATTCATCTTTCATCGGGAGTTTCTCCTGATAAAACGATTGATGCACTTTATGCATTTACCGATTGTGAAGTTTCAATTTCACCCAACTCATCAATCATTGATAACGAAAAGCCAGTATTTTTAGGGGTTTCGGAAATTTTAAGAGCGAATACAGACCAGACCGTATTCCTGCTAAAGCGAGAGCTTGAAATAAAATTAGCAGAGCTAGAGTCGCAATGGCATTTTGCAACTTTAGAAAAAATATTTATTCAAAAGGAGATGTATATTGACTTTAAAAAATATGCAGATAGAGAAAGTTTGTACGAATACCTCTATGCATCCTTCAAGCCTTATAAAAAGCAATTCATTCGTGAGATTACTGATGAGGACCTGCACAAATTGACACAAATCCCGATGATTAGAATAACGCGATTTGATAGCTCAAAGGCTGACGATAATCTTCTTAAAATAGAGGCCCAAATAAAAGAGGTAAAAGAATATCTTGCCAATTTGGTCGATTATGCAATAGATTATTTTAAAAACCTCAAGAAAAATTTTGGTGAAGGAAAAGAGCGCAAAACTGAGATTAAGACCTTTGAAAATATTAGTGCTTCCAAGGTGATCATTGCAAATAAAAAATTATTTGTGGATTATGATGAAGGTTTCATTGGTTATGGACTGAAAAAGCTTCAAGCCGTTAACGATTGCTCTGAAATAGATGATATCATATGTTTCTTTAAATCTGGGAAGATGCTTATTACAAAAATTACTGACAAGAAATTTGTTGGTAAAGATTTGGTCTATGCAAATGTTTGGAAACGAGGAGATAAGCGTACGATCTATCATGTTATGTATAGGGATGGAAGTGCGGGGCCAGCTATGATGAAACGTTTTTATGTAAACAGTATTACACGAGATACTGAGTATGACCTAACGAAGGGGAGTAAGAGCTCAAAAATCCTCTATTTTTCTGCAAATCCAAATGGTGAAAGGGAGATTGTGACTGTTGCGCTGCGTCCTCGACCGCATTTGAAAAGATTGAAATTCGATGTTGATTTAGGCGAGTTACTAATTAAAGGAAGGAAATCAGTTGGGAATCGCGTTACCAAAGAATTGGTTCAGAAGGTAATTCTTAAAGAAACAGGAGGTTCCACCTTGGCAGCACGGAAAATTTGGTATGATGGAATTGTCGGTAGGTTAAATGATGAGGAACGTGGTCAGTTTTTAGGAGATTTTAAAGGTGATGATAAGCTATTGTCTTTATATGCTGACGGATCTTATAAGCTCGGTGGTTTTGATTTGTCAACTAGATTTGATGAAGACATAATTCATTTGGAAAAATGGGTGCCGGGACGCGCTATTTCTGCCGTTTATTATGACGGACAAAAAGAGCTTCATTATGTAAAGCGTTTTGAATGCGAAGTCAACAATAAAAAGAGAATACTTTTTATAAGTGAGACTGAAGGCTCAACTTTAGATGTTGTTTCAACCGCCTTTAAGCCTGAAATAAAAATAATTTATAATAAACATTTAAAAGCGACAAAGAATCTTCCTGATACTATATTAGATTTGAGCACATTTATTGATGTTAAGGGTATGAAAGCTCAAGGTAATCAGCTTACAAAGCTTAAGGTTAAGGAGGTGTTATTAAATCATCCGATTGGTAAAGGGGCTATACCATGGCCTGATGTTGAGGAAGCAAAGTCAGCAATAGATCAAGAAGTAGCAGAAGAGAATTTAGATACTCCTGATAAGATTGCTAATGCAGAAAGTATTACTGTGGAAAAATCAGCTGAGATTAAACCAAAAAAAATAAAAGTCAAGACCACCTCTGTTAAAGATAAAAAGAAGGACGAACCAAAAGAGGCTAAAGAAATAAAACCTTCATCTAAGAAAAAGACTCAAATAACAAAGAGTGATAATAAGGATGAATCTCCCAAAACTATTGAGTGGGACTTGAGTGATGATAAAGATGACAAGAACGATCAAATGACCTTGTTTTAAACAGTTTTGTGCTGTCATTAATGTTTTTATCTAACTTTATTGCATGCTAAGTACTCAACGTCAAGACCAAATTAACTTTCTTAACATTGGGCTCATGATATTAAGCATGACCGCCGCATTTGTAATGCCTTTTGAGGTTTTTTTATTTGCATATGCTTTTCTTGGTCCCTTACATTATTTGACTGAAATAAGCTGGTTGCATGATCGAAAGTACTTTTCGACTGGTAAATATGACTTTTTAATATTGCTTGGGGTAGGGTGTCTGCTCGGTTATAGTGATATCGCGAGTACTTACAACTTTCATTCTAGTTTTACGCAAATGTTTTTTGAGTTGAATCTAGGTGACAAGCTAATCCTCCTTGCGTTTGTTAGTTCTTTGCTTTTTGTTTTGGTTAAAAATACCTTCATAAAGGTTGTGCTTATTGTAATCTTATTTGGTTTTATTGATGGTTGGTTCGCTCCAAATTATACGAATGCCTTTGGTAATGAAGTCTTTAAGCCCAATTACGCCACATTTGCCATGACATCGTTATTGCCCACCTTATTTCATGTTTATCTGTTTACAGGTTTATTTATGCTCTTTGGCGCATTGAAATCCCGATCTAAGACAGGATTGTTATCTGTTGCTTGTTTTGTTGCGGTTCCATTTTTATTGATATATGTAGTTCCGAATACCACTTTTTTTGAAATAACGTCCTATGGTAAAGATTCATATTTTGCAGAAGGTAAGGGCTTTTATAATTTGAATTTTCAAATTCTTAAAGAGTTTAATCTAGCTGAAATGCCAGTAGAGGCTGGTTACACAGATATATATGACAGGCCTTATGTTGACCCTAAGAAAGCACTCCCAGTGATATTTTACAGCACTCCCGGGATATTATTAATGCGATTTATTGCATTTGCTTATCTCTATCATTATTTGAATTGGTTTAGTAAAACGGAAGTAATTCGTTGGCATAAGGTTCCGAAAATTCGCTTTATTGCAGTTCTTTTAATTTGGATTTCAGCTTGTGTTGTGTATTTAATTGATTACGGATTGGGCTTGACTTTTTTGTTCTTTTTGAGCTTCACTCATGTGCTTCTAGAATTCCCATTGAATATGATGTCTATCGTTGGTATTGGAAAGGAATCTGTAGCTATTTTTAAAGGAGGATTTTCAAAAAAATAAGTAAGTTCTTGCCAAATCATCCCTTTAATTTAATAGGGATTTGTCAGTGGTATCTTCTCCTTTTCTTTATTGGATAAGCTTTTTACTATTTTAGCAACCTCTTAGCGAAAAGGTCGTTAAGTTGGTAAGTGTCATTCTTACAATATAAATTGTGTTGCTGAATAGTATTTATAATTTTCTTTTAAGGTTTAAAAGTACCTTTATGTTAATCGTGCTTCTCGGCGTAGGTTACTCAAATTCAGTGCATAGTCAATTATTTGAACCTTTTGATGTACGTTACCAGAATGCTCAAAAAGGTGGTATTCGTTTTCTGTCAAATGTGGCTATTTCATGTAGTAGTGGTAATTGTTCGAGTCTTCAGTCACAGATGCCACCGAGTGGTAACGGAGCTAACGATAATCAAAACATGCAATATGTGGATATAGATAGTGATTTTTCAACCTTTATGTCAACGAGTGATAGTTTAGATTTAGAAAATTGCAGTGAGATTCTTTGGGCAGGTCTATATTGGAGTGGTGAAATAAGTACCGGAACTCAAGGTTACGCGCAGAGAGATCAAGTTAAACTTAGTGTCAATTCGGATCCTTACCAAGATATAACAGCTGAAGAAACTATTGATATCACTGGTATCAGTCATCCAAGTTATAATTGCTTTAAAGATATAACGGGTATTGTTCAAAATGCTGGAATTAAAGCAAGATTTACCATTGCAAATGTTGTTGCTCGTTCAAATGCTTTTAATGTATTTGGTGGTTGGTCTATCGTAGTAGTTTACAAAAACATCTATGAATCTATGAGAAACCTTACCGTATTTGATGGATATGGAGCTATCGGAGTCGGCACGACGCTAGATATTCCTATTTCCGGTTTCAATACACCACTTGCGGGTCCTGTTTCATTTGAATTAGGAATTATAGCTCATGAAGGAGACCGAAGTGCATCCGGTGATGGCCTTTCATTTAATGGTTCGGGTTCATTTGTTGCTATTTCCGATGCCTTACATCCTGTTAACAATTGTTTTAATAGTACGATATCCTACGATGCTGTGGTTACGCCATACAGAAATCCAGGATACAATAACAATTTGGGCTATGATGCGGCCATTTATATTCCCGATAATTCGAGTTTCAATTACATTGGCAATAACACGAATTCTGCTACCGTTCGTGTTTCAACCTCAGGTGAAAATATTTTGTGCCGTGTCCTGACCTCTGCAATAGACATATATGAGCCTGATTTAAGGGCATCGGTCTATATAGACGACTTGAATGGAGGAATTGTTGAACCCGGAGATATTCTAGAGTATACTCTGGTGGGAAAGAATATCGGTTCTGATTTATCATTGAATACGTTCATTGTTGATACGCTTGACCCTCGAACACAATATGTTGCAAATTCAGTTTCTATTGATTTTGGACCAAATTCAGGACCCAAAACTGATATTGCTGGTGACGATCAAGCGGAGTATGACGCTGCTACGAATTCGATTAAGATAAGAATAGGCGCAGGAGCAGATGCGTTAACAGGTGGTGAGGTTATTGCATCGCCAGAAGGGGCTGACAGTACGGTCGTGAAGTTTCGTGTCACTGTGGTTGATGATTGCTTAATGTTTCAATGTGATTCAACATTAGAACATGTGACCTATATTTTTGGAACAGGTGAAATATCAGGGAATGAATATGGGAATGATGGGGCTTCAGATTTGTTGGATGCCGACGGCTGTCCACTAACGGCGAGTAATACTTTATTGATTAATGTTTCAGGCTGTCCTCCTCCAGCAGTGGATTATAATTATCCTGTCTGTGAAACTGAATCCCTCAACTTATCTGCAACCTTTTCAGCATTAGCGAATTATTCTTGGTCTGGACCAAATGGTTTTTCAGGCTCAGGATCGGCGGTAACCATTCCTGAAGTTGAATTGGCTGATTCTGGTATTTACAGTGTGCAAATTACCTTTGATGGTTTGGATTGTCTGATCGATACTTTTAAAACAGTTGTCATTCATCCCAATCCTATTATTTCGCTTTCATCACTTCAAAATGTTCTTTGTTTTGGCAATGACGATGGATATATTGCTACCGACGTAGTAGGAGCGGAGCCGATCTTTTATTCTTGGTCAAATTCTGCTACTGTGGATAGTATTTCAAATCTGGCGCCGGGCGAATATATCCTAAATGTTGTGGATGAGTATTCGTGTGTTGCTTCAGATACTTTTAACATTACGGAGCCCTCATTATTAATTTCAAGCGCCTCGATCCTTACAGACTTTAATGGTTTTAATGTAAGCTGTTTTGCAGACAGTAATGGTTTAGCAGAAGTTGTGTACTCTGGAGGTACGAGTCCCTATGAGGTATTGTGGTCCAATGGAGACACAACAGATACCGCTGATTCATTAGCTGTTGGCACCTATAATGTTTTGGTTACGGATACGAATGGTTGTGAAATTAATGCCTCTGTGACTTTGAATGAGCCTTCGTTAATAGAGCTGAGTGCAGATTCAAGTGCAGTTTCTTGTTTTGGTGGAGCCGATGGCTTTATCGATTTAACGGTTGTTGGTGGTGTCCCGACGTATTCATTTGAGTGGTCTAATCTGGAAACAGAAGAAGATACCGATTCCTTAATGGCAGGCACATATACTGTTACAGTTACAGATCTTAATGGTTGTTCTGATACCTTATCGAATACAATTACTGAACCTGCTGCTCCTATTAGTATAACGGAGACCCATATCAATATAGATTGCTTTGGAAATGCCACAGGTAGTATTGATGTGACGGTTCTAGGAGGCACAGCTCCGTATAGCTATTTATGGAATACAAATGTCACTACTGAAGACCTCGCAAATCTATCTGCAGGAACATACACATTAACAGTCACAGATAGTTTAAATTGTACAGAAGTAATCGTGGTTGAGCTCACGGAACCTGCTGCGCCTTTGGATGTGACCTTAGCTGTTGTAGATGTGTCTTGTTTTGGAGATTCCACTGGAGTAATTGATGCTACAGTGACCGGAGGAACTGCACCTTATAGCTATTTATGGAATACTGCCGATACAACAGAAGATCTTTCGGGATTAGCGATAGGAACTTATACGATAACAGTTACCGATACAAACGCATGTACTTTTGATATTACAGAAACGGTAATACAACCTACAGATTCCTTATTTGCCACTTTGGTGGTTACAGATGTAGATTGTTTTGGGTCTGCAACAGGTGCAATTCAGAGTATAGTTAGTGGAGGTACAGCGCCTTATAGCTATTTGTGGTTTGATAACACTACTTTAAACTCAATTAGTGATTTAGCCATTGGAAATTATTCCTTAACCGTAACAGACACATTAGGATGTAGTTTAACAATGAATGATGAAGTTAATCAACCTGAGGGTATCGATTTATCCCATACCCAAGTAGATGTATTGTGTTTTGGTGAGTCTACGGGTTCTATTGACTTAACTGTAGATGGTGGTGTTGCACCATTTAGCTATCTATGGTCGAATGGTGATGTAACTGAGGATTTGAATGAGATCCCTGCCGGCAGTTATGATGTTGTTGTAACGGACAGTAACGGTTGTACGAGTACTCGAATAATGAGTCTTTCAGAGCCTTTAAGTGCTTTAGCTCTTTCAGAGACGCACACCGATGCCTTGTGTATTGGAGGAGATCAAGGTACCATTGATTTAACTGTTGCTGGAGGAACTCCTGATTACACATACTTATGGAACAATAATGAGATTGTAGAAGATATTATTGATCTTTTACCAGGTATTTATACTGGAGAAGTAACAGATGGTAACGGATGTATAGACAGTATTAGTATCGAGATTTTAGACCCAAGTAATACCATGGAACTTTCCATTGTAGAGACAGATGTCTCTTGCTTTGAGGGTGAAGATGGCGCACTTGACTTAACAGTCGTAGGAGGTGCTGCACCTTATAGCTTTGATTGGTCAAACACGGAGGTGAGTGAAGACCTTTCAGGCTTAGAGACGGGAAATTACTTTGTGATCGTAACCGATAACAATACGTGTGAAAGTTTTATCTCAGGTTTTGTCGATCAACCAGATGCTGCATTGTCAGCCTCAGATGTTGTTACAAGTGTGATCTGTAATAGTGATTCCACAGGGGTGATTGATATCACTACCTCGGGTGGAACGCTTCCTTATAGCTTTGATTGGGACAATGGCAGCATTGATGAAGATATCGATTCACTACCTGCAGGTACCTATACTTTGGTGATTACGGATGATAATTTATGTACAGATACGAACACCTATATCGTCAATGAGCCCCTTGCCTTGGTTTTAGGTTCTGACCTTACAGATGCGACTTGCTTTGGTGATAATGATGGCATTATTGATTTGACCCCCGCAGGAGGTGTTGCGCCTTATAGCTATCAGTGGTCAAATGATTCTACGACGCAGGATTTAGATTCTTTAATTGCAGGCGATTATACCTTAGTACTTACCGACGATAACCTATGTACAGCAGAGGTGACTTTAACCATCAATGAACCTTTAGCTCCAATTTCAGTCACTGCAGATTCTTCAAACATCTCATGTTTTGGTGGTAATGATGGCTTTATTGACATCACCGTTGCTGGTGGTAATGGCAGCTATAGCTATGTATGGAGCAATGCTGCACTTACTGAAGACCTCACAGATTTGTTTATTGGCACTTATACGGTAGCTGTTCAAGATTTTAAAGGATGTACCACAAACTTAACAATGACACTTACACAACCCGATGAACCATTGGGCTTGAGTGTGGAGATGACTCCAGTGATTTGTTTCTCTGAGAACAATGGTACGGCAACAGTGACCGCACAAGGAGGTACAGCACCTTATAGCTACCTATGGTCGAATACTGAGGATTCCTTATTTATTGATAGCCTTATCTCAGGAGATTATTCTGTTGTGGTAACGGATTCATTGTTGTGTACAGATTCGATCACAATAACGGTAACTGAGCCACCGGTACTTACGGCCGTAGCAGATTCCATAGATGTACTTTGTTTTGGCGACAGCACAGGAACGGTATCTGTCGTTGCACAAGGTGGCGTTGGAGACTATACTTACCTATGGGATACAGGAACTGCAGATACAACCACCGTTGTAGATTCTTTACCTGCGGGAACCTATACTGTAACCGTTACAGATACCAACAGCTGTGTCTTTATAACGAGTACCACAATCAATCAACCTCTTGCACCCTTGTCAGGCGTATTGGATGTAACAGATAATATTTGCTTTGGAGAAGCACTCGGAAGTATCGATGCAATAATTAGTGGCGGAACGGTTCCTTATGGCTACCAATGGTCTAACGACTCAACAACGGCATACATTGACAGTCTTGCAGTAGGAGCATATACCTTGACGGTGACAGATTCTAATGCTTGTGTCTTTATTATAGATACGATTATTGTATCGCCAACACTTCTTGTAGTTCAAGACACGGTTTCAAATGTAAATTGCTTTGCTGGTAGTGATGGATGGATTGACCTTACGGTGAGCGAAGCCACAGCACCTTATCAGTACTTATGGAATAATGCAGATACGCTTCAGGATATTGATAGTTTAACGGCAGGAACCTATGAAGTTGTCATTACCGATAGCAATAGCTGTGTGACCATTTACCCCGTAACAGTCACAGAACCACTAGCACCATTGGCCTTAAGTATGGATTCCATTAATGTGTTCTGTTTTGGAGATACCACAGGATCTATTGATTTGAGTGTTACAGGTGGTACACCAGGCTATAGCTACCTATGGAATATTGGAGATACGCTTCAGGATATAGACTCTCTAATTACAGGAACCTATCAGGTCATCGTAACAGATACCAATCAATGTGTGGATTCCTTGAGTGTATTCATTGACCAACCTTTGGCAGCAATAGCATTGAGTGCCACACAGGTAGATATCCTTTGTTTTGGAGATGCTACAGGCGAAGTGGACTTAACAGTGAGTGGAGGGACACCTGCTTCTACGGGGTATGTGTTTGATTGGAACAGTGGTACTTTTGCCACAGAGGATTTAACGGATATTCCATTTGGCCCTTATGCGGTATTGGTGACAGATTCCTTGCTGTGCTCAGATACCCTTTCTGTGACACTCACCCAACCTGACGCACCTATTGCTATAGATTTTACAATCTTAAATGTTTCTTGTTTTGGAGATTCAACAGGAGATGTATTGGGCGATATTAGTGGTGGAACGGTGCCTTATGCTTGGACTTGGGATGCACCTATTGTGGATACCACACTCTTTATAGATTCTTTACCCATCGGAGATTATGTGCTGAACGTTATTGATTCAAACAACTGCGAATACCAACAAACGGCAACAGTAACACAGCCGGATGCACCACTTACGGTGACTTATGATGAAGTACTGCCTTCATGCTTTGAATACAGTGATGGGGTATTGACCTTGATCCCTGCGGGAGGAACGGCACCATACAGCTACTTGTGGAATACTGGGGATACTACCATTAGTATTGACTCATTGGCAACGGGAGACTTTAGTGCACAAATTGTGGATACCCTAGGTTGCTTTACTTCCATTGATATCTTCTTAGCGGAGCCACCAGAGCTACAGATTTCTTTGGATGTCGATACCCTTTCGGGATGTAGTCCATTTGTGGTGCAGTTCACCAATACTTCTAATGCTACGGCAAATTGTGAGTGGGACTTTGGAAATGGAAATACGTACACAGGGTGTGAGAATGTGTTTAATGTCTACGAAGAAGGTGGAGTCTACTCCGTAGCACTCACAGCATATGACGATAACGGATGCTTTAATGATGTGACCTACAATGATTTTATTACGGTGTATCAAACACCAACGGCTGCCATGAATATTGATCCAGCGGTCTTGTATCCGGATTTACCTACAACTTATATCTCGAATGAATCTGTAGGTGGAGATACCTTTGTTTGGAACATGGGAGATACCCCACTTGACTTTATGGGCTTTGAGCCAGGGGCATATACATACAGTCCGAATGTAGCCGATACCTTCTATATCAGCTTATTAACCATTACAGATGAGGGATGTGTAGACTCAACGCAAGGCTTTGTGGCCTTTTTTAATGATCCTTTCCTTTACGCGCCAAATTCATTCACACCTGATGGTAATATTGTAAACGACTCGTGGTATCCTGTTTTCTCTAGTCCTGAATATGTGAAACGCTATAATTTGGACATCTACAACCGATGGGGGGAGCGTGTGTTTGAAACTACAGACCTCAATCAAGGTTGGGATGGAACCTATCAGGGAAGCCCAGTTCAAGATGGGACCTACACCTGGAAAATCAACTTCAGATGGTATGATCAAAGAGCCTTTGAGCTCACGGGGCATATTACACTTATCAAGTAGGTAACACTGAACATCCAATTTGTTTTAAAAAAAAGGAATCAAAAATATTAACTTCGCCAATAGCCTTTAGTTTAATCTTTAAAGAGTAGAAAAGTAACAAAATATAAAA
>Ga0228664_1001199_pt1 | contig 13531 bp, 14 predicted proteins | sample 78DmetaG_FD_183029 | JGI IMG/M metagenome (GOLD analysis project Ga0228664, IMG submission 183029) | Seawater microbial communities from Monterey Bay, California, United States - 78D | ecosystem: Environmental > Aquatic > Marine > Coastal | place: USA: California | collected 2016-09-26 | reverse complement strand
GAGTGGTACTTCAGCATTTGATGGTACTAGTGGTACTTCAGGAACAGACGGGACAAGTGGAACGGATGGAACTTCAGGTACAGACGGGACATCAGGTACAGATGGAACTTCAGGTACAAGTGGAACGGATGGGACAGATGGTTCAAGTGGAACTTCTGGAACTAGTGGTTTTTCAGGTAGCTCAGGTACAAGTGGAACAGATGGTACTTCAGGTACAGATGGGACAAGTGGAACGGATGGTACTTCAGGAACAAGCGGTACAACTGGTACTTCAGGAACTTCTGGAACTACAGGAACTAGTGGCACAAGTGGAACAGACGGGACTTCAGGTACAGACGGGACTTCAGGTACAGACGGAACTTCAGGAACAAGCGGTACAAGCGGTACGGATGGAACTTCAGGAACCAGTGGAACAAGCGGAACATCAGGAACCAGTGGAACAAGCGGTACTGATGGAACTTCAGGTACAAGTGGAACGGATGGAACATCAGGAACAAGTGGTACTACTGGAACTTCAGGAACAAGTGGAACTTCAGGAACTACAGGAACTTCAGGAACAAGCGGTACAAGCGGTACGGATGGAACTTCAGGAACCAGCGGTACAGACGGAACTTCAGGTACAAGCGGAACTACAGGAACTAGTGGAACTAGTGGAACTTCAGGAACAAGTGGAACAGATGGAACTAGTGGTACTTCAGGAACTACCGGAACCTCTGGTACAAGTGGGACTTCAGGAACCAGTGGAACTTCAGGAACCAGTGGAACAAGCGGAACTACAGGAACTTCTGGAACTTCAGGAACCAGTGGTACAGACGGGACAAGTGGAACTTCAGGAACTACAGGAACAAGTGGAACTTCTGGAACAAGCGGAACTACTGGAACTTCAGGAACTTCAGGAACAAGTGGCACAGACGGAACAAGTGGAACTTCTGGAACTACAGGAACTTCTGGAACCAGTGGAACAAGTGGTACTACAGGAACTTCAGGTACAAGTGGAACGGATGGGACTTCAGGTACAGACGGAACAAGTGGAACTTCTGGAACTACAGGAACCTCAGGAACCAGTGGAACAAGTGGTACTACAGGAACCTCAGGAACTTCAGGGACAAGTGGTACAGACGGGACAAGTGGAACTTCAGGTACAGACGGGACAAGTGGTACAGACGGAACAAGTGGAACTTCAGGTACAACTGGAACAAGTGGAACTTCTGGAACTACAGGAACCTCAGGGACAAGTGGAACAGACGGATCATCTGGTGATGATGGAACTTCTGGAACTAGCGGTTCTTCAGGAACTTCAGGAACTACAGGAACTTCAGGAACTACAGGAACAAGTGGAACTTCTGGAACTACAGGAACTTCAGGTACAGACGGAACAAGTGGTACAGACGGTATAAGTGATAGATATAAAACTTTTTCAACTACATCATTTACATTAGGAAATTCCGGTACTATTACAGTAGAGCCTGGATTAGCATATACAGCTGCGCAATCTATAATTATAGTATTTGATGTAGCTAATTTTCAAGAATGTGAATTACAAACTTATGATATAACATCTGGTATTTTAACATTTGCAACACCAACAAGAACTGTTGGATCTGGTACATATTCAAACTGGATAGTTAACCTAGATGGAGCAACTGGTGGTGATGGTACTTCAGGTACTTCGGGTACTGATGGAACTTCAGGTACTTCGGGCACTGATGGTTCAAGTGGAACTTCAGGAACTACAGGAACAAGTGGAACAAGCGGTACATCTGGAGAGGATGGAACTTCTGGAACTTCGGGTACTTCAGGTACTAGTGGAGATTCTGGTACTAGTGGAACTTCAGGAACTAGTGGAACTTCAGGAACTAGTGGAGATTCTGGTACTAGTGGAACTTCAGGTACTAGTGGAACTTCAGGTACTAGTGGAACTTCAGGAACAGATGGAGCACCTGGTTTTGTATCAGGTTCTGTTGCCTATTCAGAAATTCACGATTCATTTAATCCAGCATCAACATTAAGCTTAACAACCTCATATATAGGGTGGAATACTGGTGGATTTGGTGAAACTAGTCAAGTAACTAATGTTTCAGGATCTGGTACTGTAGGTGATAAATTTAAAATTATCGAAGCTGGTGTTTATCAATTTGTTAGTTCTTTTGCAATTGAATCAGATACAAATAACTCAGAGATTACAGCAACAGTATTTGTAAACGGTGTTGAAATTAATGAAACAATAACAACAAGAGCATTTGGCTCAAATAATACTACAGGGTCTTTTACTATTACAGACCTTTTAGATCTTAATACAAATGATGAGGTTGAAGTTAAATTTAAAGCTGATCAATCTCTAATAATGAAAATAGTAAATATATCCACGAATATTGTTAAAAACGTGGGTATAGGTGATCCTGGGACAAGTGGAACTGATGGTACTTCTGGAACTTCTGGAACTACAGGAACCTCTGGAACGAGTGGTACCTCTGGAACGAGTGGAACATCTGGTGAAGATGGAACTTCAGGAACAGACGGAACTTCAGGTACATCTGGTGACGATGGAACTTCAGGTACATCAGGTGACGACGGAACTTCTGGAACTTCTGGTACATCTGGAACTTCTGGTGAAGAAGGAAGCTCAGGTACAAGTGGAACATCTGGAGACGACGGAACATCAGGAACAAGTGGAACAACTGGAACTTCAGGAACATCTGGAGACGACGGAACTTCGGGAACGAGTGGAACTTCTGGTGAATCAGGATCAAGTGGAACTTCAGGTACAAGTGGAGAAGATGGTACTTCAGGTACTAGTGGAACAACTGGAACTTCAGGAACATCTGGAACTTCGGGTACAAGTGGAGAAGATGGGACTTCAGGAACATCTGGAACTACAGGAACAAGTGGAACATCTGGAGAAGATGGGACTTCTGGAACCAGTGGAACATCTGGAACTACAGGTACATCAGGTACTTCGGGTGAAGATGGCACTTCGGGTACATCAGGAACTTCAGGTACATCTGGAGACGACGGAACTTCAGGTACGAGTGGAACCAGTGGAACTTCAGGAACTACAGGTACTAGTGGAACATCTGGTGACGATGGGACTTCTGGAACCAGTGGAACTTCTGGTGAAGATGGGACTTCTGGAACTTCAGGAACTACAGGAACTTCAGGTACATCTGGAGACGATGGGACTTCTGGAACTTCAGGAACTACAGGAACTAGTGGAACATCTGGTGACGATGGAACTTCAGGTACATCAGGAACTTCAGGAACCAGTGGAACTTCTGGAACTACAGGAACTTCAGGAACCAGTGGAACAAGTGGAACAAGCGGTACATCTGGAGAGGATGGAACTTCTGGAACTTCAGGAACCACAGGAACAAGTGGTACAAGTGGTGACGATGGAACTTCAGGAACCAGTGGAACTACAGGAACCAGTGGAACAAGTGGAACAACTGGAACTTCAGGTACATCTGGTGACGACGGAACATCTGGAACTTCAGGAACAAGTGGAACCTCTGGAACAAGTGGTGACGATGGAACCTCTGGAACAAGCGGTACAAGTGGAACTTCTGGAACAAGTGGAACTACCGGAACCTCAGGAACAAGTGGTGACGATGGAACCTCTGGAACAAGTGGTGACGATGGAACTTCAGGAACAAGTGGAACTACAGGAACCTCAGGAACAAGTGGAACATCTGGAACAAGTGGAACCAGTGGTCGTAGAGGCCAGGACGGTGACGACGGAACATCTGGAACTTCAGGAACAAGTGGTAAGAAAGGAACCTCTGGAACTTCAGGAACATCTGGAACTTCAGGAACATCTGGTGAAGATGGTTTACCGGGTGGTAAAGGAGACCCTGGTGTAGATGGAGAGGATGGAGTTGGATATTGCTATGAGCATATTGGAATTAATTGTGTAGGAAATGATACATTAGTAGATGCAGTTAATGTTAAACAGCCATTTGTAATTGTACCTAAATGGATGACTGACTATACTCTAAATGATATTGAAGCTTCATACGGAAGTGCATTAGAATCGACAAATAGTAATACGTTTATATTAAAAGCAAGAACTACTAATGTATGGGTAAATGTAACCTCATGGGTACATGCTGCTGGTGTTTGGAAGGTTGCCACAAGTGTATCAGTGACGGGTAACCTTGCAGGATTGCCAATTCATGTTGAGTGTAATAATATAAAAATAAAGGATGGTCGTGGTTATACCGTAACCTTAAACTTTATTCATGATGATTGTAAGACTGGACTGCCACAGTAGTAATTAAACAGGAACTAAAAAGTATAAAATGATAACAGTATTTCCATTTCCAACCGAAAACCCTATAAGATGTTATGAGGAGAGTATTGTGCTCCTCTATTCAACACAACTTAGTACAATATGTGAAAATGGAGGAATAACTGGTACTTACTATATAAATGGAGTTTCTCTTGCTGCAGCAACTGAAATCTATGAAGATGAAGATTGTGTTTGTGCACCTACCGGATATTATAGAGAATGGGACACTGGTGCTAACAGAGCTGTAGGAGATATATGGGACCATAAAAATAGATCTTGTACCAAGTTTAAAGTGACTTGTGGTTCTAGTCCAACACCAAGTCCGACTCCGGCGCCGATTGGTCCAACACCAAGTCCGACTCCGACGCCAGTGCCAACATCATGTGCAGCGGCAACCGGATTAACTGTACAAAATTATTATATGGTAGATTATCTTTACCCATTTATTTTGCCAACGCCAAGTCCTAGTCCAACGCCTAGTCCAACGCCAAGTCCGACTCCGATTAGCCCAGTACCAAGTCCTAGTCCAACGCCAAGTCCGATTCCAGCTCCAGCTCCAATATCACCTAGAGATAATTAAAGATAAATAATAAAAGAAATTATAAGTTACGATGCAAAACGCTAAAATGGTATTAAATTGGACGCCAAGTCCAGATGCAACTGGACAACAAGTACAGAGAAGTTTAAGTTCTAATGGACCATGGACTACTATAGCTACATTCTCAGGGACAACTAATTCATTTACGGATAATTCAGTAGATCCTACTCCATTTACAACATATCATTATAGAATAGTAACACTTTGTGAAGACGGTACTGCTACATCGCCATCTGAAGATGATGTTTGTAAAAACTGCCCAACTGAAGGCAATAGTTTTATATTTGGAGCCCGAAACCTAGATGCCAATATGATTAATGTTCAATGGACATCAGGAACTAATAAGTGGATTAATACTAACCATACTCCTAGTCCACTTCTTGCTACTACTAAGACAGTTTCGGTATATCAACCGCCATCAAATGCAAGTAAATTATTATTTTGTGCAGAGTGTGGCGAAGATATTAATTTAACTTGGGCGCCAGGTGAAGGCGGGACACCAAACGGAAGCCCTAATAGCTCAAGCTTTTCTTATATGGAACAACAAGGACATATATCATCTTATTTACCAACATCACCCAGCAGCCTTGGTGGTAACGCTAACTTTAATTTAGGTACTGTTACAAGAAAATATGATGCATCGGGCTTTGCAACCCCAAATGCTGGCAGGTTTATACTAGGAGTTGGAGCTCCTAATTCAACCACATTTACGGCATGGCTAGGTAGATATGTTAGTGCTAATAATAATGTTAATATGAGCGGCGCGCCCTCTGGCAACTATTGGAATTTTGGTCAAATGCCAAGTAATACTAATGTCAGTAATGGTGGATTTACACAAATTAGAATTGATAGAAGGATTTTTAATTTTAATAATCAAACTATTGGTGCAAGTCAAAAAACAGCACTACAATCCATGGGTAGTGATAATAATACTTATATCTCAATAATTGCATGGACTAATGTTGGATCCGGCCCTAATGGCCAAACTGCTTATAATAATGGACACCTTAGATGTGAACACTATATTTATAAACTTACAAGAAAGACGTCGTATGATACAACAAACTCGGTTGGGTTTTCTATGACAGCATTTTCTAACGTCATTCATGATGGCTATTCAATATATACAGGTGCTATAACACACCAGAACAAGTTTTTACCATACGAGTACAACGATCAGCCTTTGTGTTACCTAAAGTTCTTCACATTATAGTCTACCGTACTATCCAGTGGCTCACTGGGTGGCCTCTACCGATTTCAAACCAATTATAAGTATGATATAATAGCTCTATAGATTATAGTTCGACTGTGGTTAAATTTATCTCTAACTAAAAAGGCTTAAAAAGAGCTAGATAAATAGATAAACAAACCTAGGTAAAAACATATAATACTAATGGAACGCATTAATAATTTTAAAGACTTTTTAAATGAAGCAGAATCAACTGATGAGGTAAAACTTAAAGTTGACAATTCTTCAATGAAAAAAGTTAAAGAATTCTTTAAGAAGCATACAGATCTTTTTAAGCCTCATAATACACATGGAGCCTCTCCGGCTTCAAATGTAAATCAACAAGAACAGACTAGAAAGATGGAATCTGCTGGAATTTCAACAAAATGGCCTTTTGGGTACTGTTATCCCTGTTCTCAATTTGTATTTTATGCATTGGGTGGTTATTCTTCGGATTGGGACTTAAAATTGATTAAGAAAATCGATATTAAGGTAAAAGATAAGAAGGTTGGCCAGACTACACACTGGTTTGTACAACATAAAACAGATGGAACTATTATTGACCTAACAAAAGAACAGTTTAATGGAGTTCTAGATATTGATAGTCTTTATCCAACTGCAAGAAGAGCAAACCTTGGATTTCCACACTACAATGTTGATGGCAAGAAAAAATCATTTGGACATACTGTACCTTGTTTACAAGTACTTAAGCTTTATGATACTTACAGAACAGAAGTAGAAAAGGTTCCAGGTTTAGAAAAGTATTGGTCTGCTGCAAAATACGCAACTACAAGAAGAAAGGCCAATGAACAATATGATTCTCAAGAAATTTCTACAATACCACTAAACGAACAATATTGCTTTTGCTAATTTATGAAAAATATTTTTAAAACACATCAAGATTTACCAGAATGTACTGAACTTGGGTTTAAGGTGGTTGATTGCCCGGAAGATGCATGGCAAAACATTTTAAAAATGTACGAGATTGGAAAAAAGGATCCACATATTGAGGGATTTCCAGATAAGGATTCTATAATTAAAGGAGGAGATCCAGCGTGGAATACAGAAATATTTGATCTTACTAGACAACAAGAAATTAGAGATGAAGTTCATAGACAACTTTTGCCACTACATGAAGAATGGTCTGGTAAGAAATTAATACCAGCTATGGTTTATGGGATTAGAAGCTATCTAGATAATGTTTCTCTATTAATGCATGTAGATCGGGTTGCAACACATCATATTTCAGCAATTATAATTGTAGATAGGGATGAAAGAGAACCTTGGCCTCTACATATAGAAGACCATACCGGAAAATTACATAAGGTCTTTGCAAACCCAGGCCAGATAATACTCTATGAATCTGCAAAACTACTACATGGAAGACCAGAAGCATTTCAGGGTAATTACTTTAGAAATTTTTACGTACATTACAAATTAGCAGACTGGGAATATGTCGGCGCACCAATGAATTAAACATGGAAAGTATATTAGTAACAGGAGGAGCAGGATTCATAGGTAGTAATCTAATTAAGCAACTCTTAGAAAAGAATCCAGAAACAGAAATCTATAGCCTAGATAATTATTCATTAGGCAGTAAGGAAAACCACCACGAAGGCTGTTTCTATATAGAGGGTAACACCTGGGATATCGAGGCCATATTTGAAACACATAAGTTTGATAAGATTTATCATTTTGGAGAATACTCTAGAGTTAGCCAGAGTTTTGAAGATTACGATCAAGCACAAAAGTCAATTCAATTAGGAACAAGTAGAGTTCTTTGGTTTGCAGCCCAGACTGGAGCACATCTTGTCTACAGTGCCTCCTCTTCTGGATTAGGCAGAGAGGGCAAGGATCAAGAGCTATCTCCTTATGCTTGGTTAAAATCAAAACAAGTGGAACAGGTTAAATTATTCCAGGAATGGTATGGATTAGACTGGACAATTTGTTACTTCTATAATGTCTGGGGCGCAGCACAAATCTCTACTGGTAAGTGGGCAACCTGCATTGGCATCTGGGAACGCGCGCAAGCAAATGGAGAAGAAATCATAGTCTACGGTACAGGCAAACAAGAGAGAAGGTTTACACATATCAGTGCAATCATAGAGGGTATTGAATTAACAGAGGGAGAGCCAAAGAATAGAGAATGGCATCTAGCACACCCAGAAGTATGGACTATAGAAAGGGCAGCCAAGCTCTTTGGTGAAATCACATGGAAACCAGCAAGAAGAGGAGAGAGACTAAAGGCTCATAAATTACCAGCTGAGCAACCTAAAGGCTGGAATGCAGGGCCCTCTCTAACAGAGCTTAAAAAGCCGGCCAAAGCAAAACAAATCTCATAAGACTAATAAGTAAGAGACAAGCAAAGCAAGGGCAACCAAACTACACACACCACACAAATGTTAATGGCAATCAAACTAATCTCTATACTAATCATATTCTATATAGTAATGAATAGGTTCTTACACTGGTTAGATAACAGAAAGTAAACAAACAACCAATGGATCATATATACACCATAGCAATAATAAGCTTAATGATAGGACTACATCTCTATAAGGACTGGAAGGCAAACAAGCAATCCTAATATTAGCCCTCTCCAGAGGCCAGATCCGTCACCAGCCTAAGCCCAGACTCCAAGCCTAAAGGCCTCTCTACACACACCCACACGTAAGAGCAATATATAAGAGCGTTCAAAGAAGTAGAAGGCCAGGGTGGGGCCAGTCAAACAAGGGCGCGCGAACGCACACACCACACGGCCCTCCAGGCCCCGACTACACACTGGAATGCACCTGGGGAATCACACCCAGATGCACTCTCTGTAATTAAAAACACTTTGGCTGAATTTGGGCCTCAGCCAGCCCTAATCATTCTAGTCCTCCATTTCGTTGGCCATGCCAGCAAAGAGTTTATCGAAGGCACCATCCTCTTGAGCCAGTTGCTTACGCTCCTCTTCGATCATGACATCGTTGAGTAGGTCTCGAGTATACCTCTGTTCGTCAAAGGTAACCCCGCTGTCAAAGTTAAAGTACATCTTCTGGCCTACTGCACCCAGTCTGTTCTTGCTGAACTCCATGTACCTCTGTGCAGAGTTTTCGCCACCTTTCCAATTCAACTCCATCATCGCAGTAGTCATGTGCTTCAGCTTGTTAGAACCAACGAAGGTACCACCTTTAGATAACTGTAGGATCGTGATGAAAGTAGTGTAGACTTTACGCTTGTTCTTACCAGCATTCTGGGCAATCATAAGGTCCAAGAACCACTTCTCAGTTTTAGAACGGGTAAGGTTACACTCCTCTTTAACTGTGTCGTTAACCTCAGTATAACTGTCGGTTAAGACTAGGTCCCAGCCTTGATTTAAGGTCTGCTCGATTACATGTTGTGGGTTCTGATCTGTATAGTCCGAAAGGAAGAGGATCGGTAGTTGGCCCCAGTGCGGGAAACGCTTTAAGTAACGGGCCATGTCTAGTTGGTTCATTTCCGCAGAGATAAAGAGTACCTTCTTCTCTGGGTTGGTCGCATTCACCTTGTGCAGTAGCTCTAGAAGTACAGTAGTCTTACCGACACCTGGGGCTCCGGCAGCCATGATGTTAGAACCGGGCATGAAACCACCCTCATTACTAAAGAACTTATCAGCCACAGTACCAGTAGGCATAGGGATAAAGAGAGACTCGTTGAACTTAAGGTTGTCTAACTGAGTCAGCTTAATCTTCATACGCTTATTAGCAGGCTTAGACTTATAGAGCCCACTGTAATCCTTTGATGAGGTGAAGTGGCCTTTAGCGTTAATGTTAATAATACGGTTAGGTTCCAATTGAGAGATCCACTCTGCCTTTGGGTGTTCCTTGGTTATCAATTCAACTTGTCCGGATTCTGATTTGAGTTCCCAACCGGTAGGGACTTTCTTAAATGTATGTTTTACCTTCATGTGTGATTCGTTAAAGGGTGAATAATTAGTCTATTAGTTGTGCCAATCTAGCTTGACGAGCTTCTTCTTGTTTCATAAAGTATTCCAGCTTACCAGTGAAGAATTTGATATTGTGGACTTCGAGGCGGCTAGTAGCGATAGCGATCTTAGCCTGATAGTATTCGATCTTTGGCTGGTAGCCATTAGGGTAACGAGATGCGTTTTTGTATTTCATAAGCGTTGATGTTTAATTACAGTACTAATATAATAAAAAAGTTGGACACTAAAAAATCTAGAGGCAATTATTTTGCCAAAAGTTATTAACATGTCATCATCCAACCAAGGCGATTCATATTATCGGCCAACTCTTGATCGGCCTTACGCATTGATTTTACGTCGACATACATACCCTTGTTCCAGAAACAGTGGCCACCAGTGGTAACCTCATCGGCCACAGTGATATACTCTTTACCGTTATACCAAGCCCAATGTGCAGGCGACTCCATAGCCTTAGCCAACTTTTTAGCTTCACGCTTGTTAGCAGCCCAAACATCATTGAATCCACAGGTTGAGCCGTCGCAGTCGATCCAGTTAAAGTGGTAGTTATACTCGCCACGTGAGTTTTTTAATTTTGCCATATTATTTAGAATTTTTAGAATCAGGTAAGAAAGCGCCAATCAGCAACATTACACCTAACATAGTAGACATAATAAAGAATCCAGCTGCATTGGCCTCACCAGCAAAAGAGATATAATTGTCAATGGTTGAGGTTACAGTCATATAAGCTATAACAAGGGCAAGTATACCCGGGATAAAGAATTTAAGATCGATAGTTACTTTCATTGTGTGTATGTGTTTAATTACAGTACTAATATAATAAAAATATCTGACATAAAAAAATCTAGTGGCACTTATTTTGCCAAAAAGGGCAAAGTTTTTTGAAAGCCATGCCAGTGCTTTGGCAAGAACGCGCACTTGCCGGGGCCTCAATGCCACTAGTGGCCAACTAGCGCGGACTAGTGGACCAAGTGGGTGGCCATCAGGTGGCCACTAGTGGCATGGAGTCCTAAGCAACTTGATTCTTCATTCTGTATTCCCAATGGGCACAGATGTGCTTGTACTTGTCCATAGCTTCGCTTGCCTTATAGTCAATAGCCTTAAGCAGGTGACCGGTTGAGGTTTCGCGGATTAACACCATAGTGTTAGAGAGTTCAAAAGTGTAAGGTCCAATTTGTTTTTTCATAAGTTGAATTTATTTTAAAGTGTTAGTTAATTACGAGTTATAAGTTTTTACCATAGAGACTGAACATTTATAGCCACGGCCATTAGCGTCTTCTATATTGATCGGCGACTTTCTGGCGCGTGTGTTCCATCCTTTTATGGTAAATGATTTACCTTGCAACTGAATGGTATCGCCAACAGAGAAGTGGCCTAGACCATTTACTTGGGCCATCATATCCCAATTCTGTGCTTCTCTAGTTTGTACTTGGCCGCCGGTACCGATAGTGTTAGCCTTAACTTTAAAGGTAACCTCATCGCCACTGAAACGGGCATTACCAGTAGAGATCTTAATTCCATACTGTTTTTCTACTTTTGCAAGGGCTTCATCCATTGCGATTCTGATTGCCTTTATAGACGGCTTGTCGAAGTTTGATACTTTCATAATAAGTGTTTGTTTTTAATTACAGTACTAATATAATAAAAAAGATTGACATAAAAAAATCTAGAGGCAACTATTTTGCAAAAACTTTGCTCTCGGCCCAGTGGTCCACTATGGCATGTCGCCTTCCAGGTGCCAACTTGGACCGGGGGCCACTAGTGGACCAGAGTGGCCAACTAGCTTGCCACTAGCGCGCGAGTAGTGGCTCGGCTTGGATCATGATCTTGCTCACCACTCTGTATGGCCGGCCAGAGAGCGCGACAAAAAAAGTGGCCAGATATAAGAAACAAAAGCCAGAATCTAACTATTATACTGTGAGGTATGCAAAGCCGATATTTAATAATAGGCCTCTAGAGAAGCCTATTTGCCATGGGCGCGCCAATAGTCGCCGGCTCCAGAGCGCCAATAATAGCTAAGGTAGTATACTAGTAGGCTATTAGAAAGTTATTAACAATTGGCAAAATAAGTGCCACTAGATTTTTTTATGTCCAATAAATTGTTTATATTAGTACTGTAATTAATCATTAACACTAATAGACACACACATGGAAAACAAATCAATCAAGCTTACACACAAACTCGCAAACGAACTAATGACAGTAGACATACTTAGCCAATATGGGGCAGGCCAATTCAGGATGGTAGTTAAAACCAAATTGGGTATGACAGTATGTGATACAAGAGACTTCGACAACCCACGTATAATGGCCAATCCAGAATGTGCTATCAGTGGCTATAAGAAAGGTGCACTACAGACGGTGCAATTCTGCCCAGAAGGAAGCGACTACTATTTAACTATATTTAGCCGAACTGGCAAGAAGGTTAAACTGATCGACGAATCCATACTGGCCAATCTAACGGTAGGTACTATAAATTCAATGTATAGTAACACTAACCTTATGGACATGGAACAGTATAAGTCTGTTGGAGCTACATCATGGGCCAGTATGGCCTTTGTCCAAAACACGAAAAAATTGATTACTGTAGAAGTGCCTCAGGAGGCCTAATTGGGGGCCCACCAGAAAGCGGCCTCCAGAGCGCGACAATATGGAGGCCCCTGGGAAGCGACAAAATGGGGCCCCAGAGCGCGACAATATGGCACCACTCCATATAGGCTCCATATAGGCCCCCAGAGACGCGCTATATAGCCGCTATATGGCCTTACTGGCAAGTCGCGCCCAGAGGCCAAACTGCCACGATACTAAAAGTAATCAACTGGGGCTAATTGAGCTAACTGGCAACTTCAGCCAATAGAAGAGTATAGAAGGCTAGAAGAGTAGAGAACCAAAGGCTCCATAGGCCTAGGGCCCCTGCCACCTACTGGCACTCTACTGCCTTTAGGCCAACTGGACACTCCGGACACTTTGAGCAATTAGAGCACTTCGAGCAATCTGACCAATCTGGCCATTTCGGCAAATTTGGCCAATCCGCGTGAAACACTCTATTAGGGCTTGCATACAACTATGGGACAGGGGGAAAGATGAGGTTAAGAGTCGACTTTGAGCAATCTGAGTAATTTGAGTAATTTGCCATTTAAGCCATTCCGGCAAAAACGCCGAGTAAGGGTTAAGAAAAGTACTATAAGGCCTTTTGCTATGACGCGAGTCGTATTCCCGCGTAAACTGTCACAGTCCACGGAAGCCGCTCCAGGGCCCGCAAGCACTCCAAGCACTCACATTCCTCTTAGTTACCCAAAAGAATGGGCCTTAGTATTAGAGAGAGGGGCCCGGAGTCGGCCTCGACTAGAGGCCAGACAGAAAAATGTCGCCTCGGCCAGAAAAATTGAGTCCCCGGGGGAATTCGCGGTAGGGCCCGATGTAGGCCAGCGCAGAAAATTTGGGGCCCCTTTTTCA
>Ga0228664_1001198_pt1 | contig 13538 bp, 9 predicted proteins | sample 78DmetaG_FD_183029 | JGI IMG/M metagenome (GOLD analysis project Ga0228664, IMG submission 183029) | Seawater microbial communities from Monterey Bay, California, United States - 78D | ecosystem: Environmental > Aquatic > Marine > Coastal | place: USA: California | collected 2016-09-26 | reverse complement strand
CAGGCTGAAGCCTTGGGTACGACCGATTTGAATGGTGGCGCGCTCTTCAACGCTGAGTTCGGTATAAGACATAGGGGCAGCACCGTACCGGAAAGGTCAGGTGTTGCACTCAGTTTTTGCCGCCGCCGAGGGTTTGAGCGCAGCAGCTTCGGTTTGTTCGGATTTTATATGGCGCGGGCGCGCCGGATTGTACCTGCGCTACTGGTTACCGTGATAGCGGTGCTCGTGGCCGGCGCTTTTATCCTGATGCCCAACGACTACCAGGAGATGGGGCGGCACGCCCGTGAGAGCGTGTTCTTCACCTCCAACCTGCGTTATCTATCCGAGGCAGGCTATTTCGACACGGCCTCCCATGAAAAGTGGCTGTTGCATACCTGGTCGCTCTCGGTGGAATGGCAGTTCTACCTGTTTTATCCGCTGGCGCTCATGCTGCTGCAGCGCCTCCTGCCAGGGCGTCGCTCCCTGGTCTGGCTGCATGTGGTCGGGCTGCTGCTGTCGCTGGGGCTCAGCGTGGCTTGGGTGAGCGATACGCCTGAGCGTGCGTTCTACCTGTTGCCGGCACGGGCCTGGGAAATGCTCCTGGGCGGGATGGTGTTCCTGCTGGCCGCTGAGCGCGTCTTCACCGAAGCGACAAGGCGTGCCCTTGAGTGGTCTGGGCTCGCTCTGATCCTGATTACCCTGTTCTTCGTCGATGCTGGCTCACCCTGGCCGGGAGCGCTGGCCCTGTTGCCCACGCTGGGGGCTGCGATGGTATTGATGGGCGCGCGCCAGGATTCAATCTGGACGGGCAGCTACGTGGCGCAGTGGCTTGGGGCGCGTTCCTATTCGATCTACCTGTGGCACTGGCCGCTCATGGTCGGCCTGACCTACTATAGCCTGCAGCGCGAATGGAGCTGGGTTGTACTGGCTATTGTGCTTTCGCTGGTACTAGGGCACCTGTCTTTTCACTTGGTCGAGGGACCTGCGAGTCGATGGCTGAACAAGCGTAGCAACTTGCGCGCGCTTGGCTGGCTGTTGCTGGCCTTTGTGCTGGTTGCCGTTGCTGCGCAGTTGGTGCGCCGCAGTGGTTTTCCCGAGCGCTTGCCGGAGGCTGTCGCTGCAATAGAAACTGAGCGCCACAACAAAAATCCGCGACAAAAGGAGTGCCTGAACGCCGAGGCGCGCTGTGTGTTCGGCGGCGAGCAAGTGGCTGCGCTGGTTATCGGTGATAGCCATGCCGACTCCATTGTTACGGCAGTGGTCGATGCCTTGCCGGATGTGCGCCGGCAAGGCGTTTATTTCAAGGGAGACAGTGGCTGCCTGCTGGTTGAGGGCGCGCGCTGGGCAGGCTCCGGCAAGCACGAAGGCTGCGAGGCGTTGCGCAAGGAGCTGTTTGAGGGGCTGGATGAGCTCCATCCAGGAGTGCCGGTCATACTCATCAACCGGGTGACGTCCTATGCCATGGGCGATGGCTTCGCCGACCCTGCGATCACGCCACAGGCCCCGATGGTCTACTTCTCGCGCAAGGCAAGCGAGCCGGATGCCGAGTTCCTGGGCGAGTTTCGCCAGCACTATCTCGACAGTACCTGCCGGTTGGCTCGTGAACGCGAGTTGTATGTACTGATGCCGGTTCCAGACATGCCGGTCGAGGTGCCCAAGGCGATGGGCAAGGCGCTGTTGCGGGGATTGTCGGTGGATGTGTTCACTACCCGCGCGCAATATCACGCGCGTAACGACTTCGTGCGTGGCCTTATGAAAGAGGCTGCCGAGAGCTGTAATGTCAAGTTGCTCGATCCGCTACCGTACCTGTGTGACGATCAGGTTTGCCATGGGCAGCGCGATGGCATCCCGTTATATGTTGATGATGATCACCTCAGCGAGCACGGCAATCGCCTGCTCTTACCGCTATTTGCACCGCTGTTTGCGCCTGCGGTAGATGAACTTTCTCAGGATTGAAGCATGCAACGATTGGCTCTGCTATTACGCAATCTCGTTTACAAGAATCGCCGCTACATCCGGCCAGGCAACCACATTCAACTGCCGACAAGTAGCGAGCAGCGCCTGAAGAAGACCACCATCAAGTTGCGGGGAAGCAACAACCGCCTGGTGATAGGTGAAAACGTTACGCTCACGCATTGCGAAATCCGCCTGGACGGTGACAACAACCTGATCGAGATTGGTAATGACGTGCGCTTCAGTAGCGGCAAGATCTACCTGGGCGGTACGACTGGGCAGCATATCCGCATCGGCGCCGATACAACGGTGGAGGGGGCTTATCTGCTGGTCGATGAGGCCGCAAGCATTGATATAGGCCGCGATTGCATGTTCTCAACCGAGATCATCATGCGTACCGGCGACAAGCATTCGATTCTCGATGTAGAAAGCGGCGAGCGCGTCAACCGCTCCCGTGACATTCGGATTGCCGACCGGGTCTGGATCGGGAGGGATGTCACCGTCCTCAAAGGAGCAGTACTGCATCCGGAAACAGTGGTGGCCACTCGGTCATTGGTCAGCAGCGCTTTTGGCGAAGGCGAGTGTGTGGTGGCTGGCGTGCCGGCCAGAATCGTCAAAAGAGGCGTCCGCTGGGACCGCCGGCTACTCTAATTGCCCACTTGCGCTATCTGCGCATAAGCAGACTGCAGTTTGCCCCAAGGGAAGTCACTCATCTGGTTGCGTTGCAGGTAACTACGCAAATGCTCCAGATTGCGTGCGACAAGCCTTTGACCGAGAGGGGCCCGCTTGAAGTGGATATCAAGGAAGTCGATGAGTCCGAAGCTACCGTCGGGTAGTTGCAGGACGTTGCCCAAATGCAACGAGCGAAAGTAGATGCCGCGCTGATGCAGCGAGTAGATGAACGCGGCGAAGGCGGGTATTAGGGTCTCAAGCTCGCTTTGTGATTTCTGAAAGATCTGTTCCAGCGAGCGACCGGGCAGAGGAATGTAGCTACAGCCACACACGGCTCGCGATTTGTCCAGCCAGAAGCATTCCCCCACCAGTGGTACTGGTATCCCAAGGCTCAGCAAGCGGGCCGCGTTGTGTTTGAATCGTGTGGCCTGCGGCATCAGGCGTGACAGCCAGAGCCGGCGGCGTGGGCGGAAGATCTTGAGTATTTGTTCATCGCCCAGGCGGATAACCTTGGCTCCTCGCCCGTCCTGTTCAAGCACCTCGCCACTAGCCAGCCAGCTTTCCAGTTCCTGCGCTGATACAATCCGCATCTTTTTCCTCTAGCCATTTCATGGGGCTTGCCGAATGGCCAATTCTACCCAGCAATCCAGCGTAAAGGTGTATCTGCGTTTGCTGCGCTACGTCATCCCCTACTGGGGACTGTTTGCTGTCAGCCTGTTTGGGTTCCTTATTTTCGCCTCTACTCAACCTATGCTGGGCTATATCCTCAAATTTTTCGTCGATGGCCTGAACAACCCGGACGCCAGTTTTTTTGCTCAGGTGCCGCACCTTCAGGATGTGCAATGGCTAGCGGAGTTCAAACTGCTACAGGCCGTGCCTTTACTTATTGTGCTCATCGCCTTGCTGCAGGGCATCGGTTCCTTCCTTGGTAACTATTTTCTGGCTAGGGTCTCACTGGGGCTGGTTCACGACCTGCGTGTGGCGCTGTTCAACAACATGCTGACGCTGCCCAATCGCTATTTCGACAGCCACAATTCCGGCCATCTGATTTCGCGTATCACCTACAACGTGACCATGGTCACCGGGGCGGCCACCGATGCGATCAAGGTCGTCGTGCGTGAGGGCATGACGGTAATTTTCCTGTTCGCCACCCTGCTGTGGATGAACTGGAAGCTGACGCTGGTAATGGTCGCGATCCTGCCGTTGATTGGTGTCATGGTGTCCAGCGCCAGCAAGAAATTTCGCAAGCAGAGTAAGAAGATCCAGGTGGCGATGGGCGATGTGACGCATGTTGCCTCCGAGACCATCCAGGGTTACCGGGTGGTGCGCAGCTTCGGTGGCGAGCCTTACGAGCAGGCGCGTTTTCTGGCGTCCAGCCAGGACAACACGGCCAAGCAGCTGCGCATGGTGAAGACCAACGCGGTCTATACCCCCAGCCTGCAGCTGGTGATCTACAGCGCCATGGCGGTCTTGATGTTTCTGGTGCTGCTGCTGCGCGGTGATGCCTCGGCAGGGGATCTGGTGGCCTATATCACCCTGGCCGGCCTGCTGCCCAAACCGATTCGCCAGTTGTCCGAGGTCAGTTCGACGATTCAGAAAGGCCTGGCGGGTGCCGAGAGTATCTTCGAGCAACTCGATGAGGTGCCGGAGGTCGATCAGGGCACGATAGAGCGCGAGCGCATCAGCGGCCGGCTGGAAGTCCGTAATCTCAGCTTCCAGTACCCGGGCGCGGAAAAACCTGTGCTCAGCGATATCAGCTTTACCGCCGAGCCTGGGCAGATGGTGGCATTGGTCGGGCGTTCCGGTAGCGGAAAATCGACCCTGGCCAACCTGATTCCTCGTTTCTACCATCACGAAACGGGTCAGATCCTGCTGGATGGGGTAGACGTCGAGCAATACAAATTGCGTAATCTGCGGCGTCATATTGCTCTGGTTACGCAGCAGGTCACTCTGTTCAATGACAGTGTGGCTAGCAATATTGCTTATGGCGACCTGGCCGGTGCTCCGCGTGAAGCGATTGAGCAGGCGGTCGAAGCGGCCTATGCCAAGGAGTTCATCGACAAGCTGCCGCAGGGGCTGGATACCGAGGTTGGCGAGAACGGCGTGCTGCTGTCAGGTGGCCAGCGCCAGCGCTTGGCAATTGCACGGGCTTTGCTCAAGGACGCACCGATCCTTGTTCTGGACGAAGCGACTTCGGCCCTTGACACTGAGTCCGAGCGGCATATCCAGGCCGCGCTGGATCGGGTCATGGAGGGCCGAACCACGTTGGTGATTGCACATCGTCTGTCGACCATCGAGAAGGCCGATATGATCCTGGTGATGGATCAGGGGCACATCGTCGAGCGCGGTACTCATGACCAGTTGCTGGCCCAAAACGGTTTCTACGCACGATTGCACTCTATGGGGCTCGATGAAGGCGCGCCGCTGGATATCGCCTGATAAACTACGAGCCCGCCAAGACTAAGGCCTCCGGAGTTCATATGAAGTTAACCATGCCTCGCTACGATCAAGCCGCCGTTCTGGTGGTGGGCGACGTGATGCTCGATCGCTATTGGCATGGCGGCACCTCGCGGATTTCTCCGGAGGCGCCGGTACCGGTGGTGCGTGTCGAGCAGATCGAGGATCGTCCCGGTGGTGCTGCCAACGTGGCCCTGAATATCGCCGCACTCGGTGCGCGCGCCTTGCTGGTTGGCGTGACCGGTAATGATGAGGCCGCCGAAAGCTTGAGCGATAGTCTCCGTGGCGCGGGTGTGGATGCACATTTCCAGCGTCATGACGATCAGCCGACCATCGTCAAGCTGCGGGTGATGAGCCGTCACCAGCAACTGCTGCGCATGGACTTCGAAGAGCCGTTCAACACCGATACCGCCGCCCTGGCCCGTGAGGTCGATGCGTTGCTCGATGGGGTCAAGGTGCTGGTGCTGTCGGACTACGGCAAGGGTGCGCTGCAGAATCATCAGGCGCTGATCCAGGCTGCGCGCAAGAAAGGCATCCCGGTGCTGGCCGATCCCAAGGGCAAGGACTTTTCCATCTACCGTGGCGCCAGCCTGATCACCCCCAATCTGCACGAGTTCGAACTCATCGTTGGCGGTTGCGCCGATGAAGCCGAGCTGGTCAGCAAGGGTGCCACGCTGATGCGCGAATTGGAGCTGGGGGCCCTGCTGGTGACCCGTGGCGAGCACGGCATGACCCTGCTGCGTCCGGATCACGCCCCGCTGCATCTGCCGGCTCGCGCCCGCGAGGTGTTCGATGTCACCGGCGCAGGCGATACGGTGATTTCTACCCTTGCAGCTTCCATTGCTGCCGGCGAAGAGTTGCCGCTGGCGGTGGCCCTGGCCAACCTGGCTGCCGGCATCGTTGTCGGTAAGCTGGGCACTGCTGCCATCAGCGCACCCGAGCTGCGTCGCGCGGTCCAGCGTGAAGAAGGTTCCGAGCGGGGCGTACTGAGCCTGGATCAGTTGCTGATCGCCATCGACGACGCCCGCGCCCATGGCGAGAAGATCGTTTTCACCAACGGCTGCTTCGACATCCTTCACGCCGGCCACGTGACCTATCTGGAGCAAGCGCGCGCGCAGGGGGATCGTCTGATCGTGGCGATCAACGATGACGCCTCGGTCAGCCGCCTGAAAGGTCCGGGGCGTCCGATCAATGCTGTCGACCGGCGCATGGCGGTGCTCGCCGGCCTGGGTGCGGTGGATTGGGTGGTGAGCTTCGGTGAAGACACGCCCGAGCGCCTGCTCAAGCAGGTGCAGCCGGATGTACTGGTCAAGGGCGGCGACTACGGCATCGATCAGGTGGTAGGCGCCGATATCGTCCAGGCCTATGGCGGCGAAGTGCGTGTGCTCGGCTTGGTGGAAAACAGCTCCACCACCGCTATCGTCGAGAAGATTCGCAGCAAATGACTGCTGGCTGAGCAAGACGCAGGTCTTGCTCAGCCAGTACGTTTCCCTGGCGATGGCTTGACCTGATTGCCGCCGCGCCGCGTCTTGAGGGTCATAGGCGTGCGTCAGTCGGCAGCGCATCATCGATGGCATCTCTCACGTGGAGCGAGATGCCATGATCGTCGATACCCAGGGCCAGGCCCTGAGCGTACTGAGCAAACTGGCCCAGGCCGACTGGCCAGACCGCCTCAAGGTACGCAAATCTTTCGAGAAGCTCGTCTACAGCGGTAGCCGCGCCAGTTTTTGCCTGGCCGCCGGCGGCACCAGCAACAAGCCGCGCGCGGCAGCCGATGACCTGTTTGATCTGTCACTGACCGAAGAGCAGCAGATGCTGGTGGACATGCTCCAGAGCTTCGCGCTGGAGGTTCTGCGCCCGGCTGCGCACGGGGCCGACGCCGAGGCTCACGTGCCTGCGGCACTGCTCAATCAGGCGCATGAACTGGGCCTGGCACACTATGGTGTTGCTGAGGCTCAAGGCGGTCTTGCTGGGGAGCGCACCGTGCTGAGCAACGCGCTGATCGCCGAGAGCCTGGCGCAGGGCGACTTTTCTCTGGCCGCGGCCTTGCTGGTGCCGCTGTCTGCAGCCAATTGCATTCGGCGCTGGGGAAACTCTGCGCAGCAGGCTGCCTGGTTGCCGGCATTCGTCAGTGAACAAGGCGTGCCAGGCTTCGCGTTGGCGGTAACAGAGCCCGGCGTATTGACTGATGCTGGTCAGCCCGCGACGCGGGCGCGCAAGCGCGGCAAGCACTATCTGCTCGATGGGGAGAAGGCGCTGGTCATCGCTGGTCTGGATGCCAGTCGGTTGATCGTCAGCGCCCAGGCAGTTGATGGCCCGACGCTATTTATTGTCGATGCGGCGAGCAAAGGTGTCTGTCGCCGTGCCGAGCCGGGCATGGGGCTCAAGGCCTGCGGGTTGGCACGTATTCAACTGAAAGGCGTCAAGGTACCGGGCGAGTGCCGTCTGGCAGGCGAGGGCTTCGATTTTCCGGCCTTTCTCGATTATTCGGCCTTGGCATTCTGTGCCCTTGCAGTCGGTACGGCGCAGGCGGCACTGGACTACGTGACGACTTACTGCAACGAGCGCCAGGCGTTCGGCGAGCCGATCAGTCATCGCCAGGGCGTGGCCTTCATGGTGGCCGACATCGCCATCGAGCTGGACGCCATGCGCCTGCTGCTCTGGCGCGCCTGTGCCCGTGCAGAGTCTGGTCTGCCGTTTCGCCGTGAGGCGTACCTGGCACGCCTGCTCTGTGTGGATAAGGCGATGAAGATAGGTTCCGACGCGGTGCAACTGCTCGGCGGCCATGGTTTTACCCAGGAGCACCCGGTCGAGCGCTGGTATCGCGACCTGCGCAGCTTGGCGGTGCTCGCTGGCGGCCTTCATCTCTGAACAGGCAGGCAACCATGAATCTGGAAACCCCGAAGAAATTCCGCGGCCTGCAACAGCAGGCGCAGCTGGTGGCCAAACACTACTTCCGGCCGATCTCGCGCAAGTATGACAAGGTCGAGCACGCCTACCCCAAGGAGCTGGATCTGCTCGCCGCGTTGCTCGATGGCATGAACGAAGGCTCACCTGATGCCGTCGGTGCCGGCTCGGCCAGCAAGCGTGGGGCAGCACGTGAGCAGCAGGCAGGCATCAAGAATGGTGGCAACATGGCTGCGCTGCTCGGCGTGATTGAGCTGTGCTGGGGCGATGTCGGCCTGCTGCTGGCCATGCCGCGTCAGGGGCTGGGCAACGCGGCCATTGCTGCGGTGGCCAATGACGAGCAACTGGCGCGGTTCGGCAAGACCTGGGCGGCCATGGCCATTACCGAGCCCGGTTGCGGCTCTGACTCAGCAGCGATCCGCACTATGGCGGTGCGCGACGGTGATCACTACATCCTCAACGGCGAGAAGATCTTCGTCACCTCCGGCGAGCGTGCCGATGCCGTGGTGATCTGGGCCACGCTGGACAGAAGTCTGGGGCGTGCGGCGATCAAGTCCTTCGTAGTGGAGAAGGGCACGCCGGGGATGACGGTTACACGTCTGGAGAAGAAGCTGGGGATAAAGGCATCCGATACGGCTTCGATCAGCCTCAGCGATTGTCGGGTGCCGGCGGCTAACCTGCTGGGCAACGCCGAGATCGATGTGCAAAAAGGCTTTGCCGGGGTCATGGAAACCTTCGACAACACCCGACCGCTGGTTGCTGGCATGGCGGTCGGTGTCGCGCGTGCTGCGCTGGAGCGCACGCGTGAGTTGCTGCTCAAGGCGGGTTGTCGCTTTGATTACGCCAAGCCGCTGCTGGCCGTCACTCATGCCGAGGCCACATTGTATCGCCTGGAGGCGGAATGGGAGGCGGCGCGTCTGTTGACCTTGAAGGCTGCCTGGATGGCTGACAACAAGTTGCCCAACTCGAAAGAGGCCTCGATTGCCAAGGCCAAGGCCGGACGTGTGGCCAGCGAGGTGACGCTCAAGTGCGTGGAGCTGGCCGGTGCGCTGGGCTACGGTGAGGATGAGTTGCTGGAGAAGTGGGCGCGCGATTCGAAGATTCTCGATATCTTCGAAGGCACCCAGCAGATTCAGTTGCTGATCGTCGCCCGGCGCCTGCTGGGCAAGAGTTCCAGCGAGCTCAAGTAATCAAGGTAATCCAATCCGTCGCGAGCTTGCTGCACGTGGCGCACCCTACAAGAAAAAGCCCGCATCTGCGGGCTTTTGCTTAGAAACGGAAGACTTCCGTATCGATCTTGATCGGTTCTGCCACCGGAATCTTCGGCCCGGCAGCGGCTGGGTCCTGCGGTTTGGCTTTGGCCACCGGAGGCTTCTTGCGCGGCGGCTCGGGTGTAGGCTCGGCTGCAGCGATGGGTTGAATGGCCACAGCCAGTTCAGCCGCCAGACGTTGCAGCAAGACGCTCTGCGCCTTGACCTGTTCGGCCATGGGCCCACCGTGCGCTTCTTCCAAACGAATCAGTCGGCTGTCGCGCAGTTGTCCGCGGCGGTCGAGCAGGCGCCACTGAGCTTCCAGCACGGCAGGTTGAGTCGGGCCGGAATCCAGGCGGGTAATGGTCAGCATGACCTGAGCATCGGCACTGAAGCCTGGTGCCGCCGGGGCTAGAACCAGGCGCTGGCTATCCAGGCGCCAGGCCAACTGGCGCAGCATCTGCTGGTCGATATCGTTGGCCAGGCCGCTGGCCCAGCGGGCATCATGCGCGGCCACCAGGCTGCCATCGGCCTGGCGTTGCAGCAGATTTTGCTGGCGCAGGTAATCGGCCACGCTGATCGGGCCGACCAGTACGGTCACACCGTTGTCCTGGGTCGGCGTCACGGCCTGGCCGCTATCGAGTTGGTAAAGGGGAACCGGCTTCTGCTGCAGCAGACTGCAACCACTCAATACGAGCAGCGTGGTCAGAAGCAGAGCCACAGGGCGTACTACAGTCATCATTAATTCCAGGCAGCCGCTTCTGGGGCAGCTGCATATCGATCCCATATCATGCTGTGGGGTCATTTGCGCATGACCCGGGGCGCGTATCATCCGTCAAACCGCGCTACGACTCCAGCCTTGCCTGCTGGCTGGTAGCGCGGATATCCCGGACGAACGGGGCGTGTTGCCGACGCTATTCCACCAGCAGCTGGTCGACGCGCTGGAAGCCTCGCGGCAGCTTGTTGCCGCGGCGGCCGCGCTCGCCCTTGTAATGCTCGAGGTCGTCGGCTTTGAGTGTCAGGGTACGCTTCCCGGCCTGCAAAACCAAACTGGCGCCGCTGGGCAGTACGGCCAGATCGGTCAGATATTCCTCACGCGAGGCTACGCGCTCGCCGGGAATGCCGATGATCTTGTTGCCCTTACCTTTACCCAGTTGCGGCAGATCGGTGACCTTGAATAGCAGCAGGCGACCTTCGGTAGTCACCGCGGCCAACCAGTCGTCTTCCAGGTTACTGACTGGCTTGGGTGCGACCACCTTGGCGCCGTTGGGCAGGGTCAGCAGCGCCTTGCCCGCCTTGTTCTTGGCCTGCAGATCCTCACCCTTGACCACGAAACCGTAGCCAGCGTCGGAGGCGATCACGTACAGGGCGTTGTCTTCCGGCAGCATCACGCATTCGAAGGTTGCCCCTGGTGGTGGCGTCAGACGACCGGTCAGCGGTTCGCCCTGGCCGCGTGCCGACGGCAGGCTGTGGGCGGCGAGCGAATAACTGCGACCTGTCGAGTCGATAAAGACTGCGTACTGGTTCGAGCGCCCCGGCGCTGCGGCCTTGAAGCCGTCGCCAGCCTTGTAGGACAGGCCGGTGGCGTCGATGTCATGGCCCTTGGCGCAGCGCACCCAGCCTTTTTCCGAGAGCACCACGGTGACCGGCTCGGTCGGCATCAGCTCGGTTTCCGAGAGGGCCTTGGCCTCGGCGCGGGCGACGATCGGCGAGCGGCGGTCATCGCCGTACTTCTCGGCGTCCTCGATGATTTCCTTGCGTACCAGCTTCTTCAGCTTGGCTTCGCTGCCGAGCAGGCCCAGGAGTTTCTCGCGCTCCTTGGCCAGTTCGTCCTGCTCGCCGCGGATCTTCATCTCTTCCAGGCGCGCCAGTTGACGCAGGCGGGTGTCGAGGATGTAGTCGGCCTGCACATCGGTAAGGCCGAAGGTTTCCATCAGCACCGGCTTGGGCGAATCCTCGGTGCGGATGATGCGGATCACCTCGTCGAGGTTGAGGAAGGCGATCAGCAAGCCTTCCAACAGGTGCAGGCGCTTTTCCACCTTGTCCAGGCGGAACTGCAGGCGACGGCGCACGGTGCCGACGCGGTACACCAGCCACTCGCTGAGCAGGGTGCGCAGATCCTTGACCTGCGGCTTGCCGTCGAGGCCGATGACGTTGGTGTTGACCCGATAGCTGGACTCCAGATCGGTGGTGGCGAACAGGTGGGTCATCAGTTCGTCGGCATCGACGCGGTTGGAGCGCGGGATGATGACGATGCGGGTCGGGTTCTCATGATCCGACTCGTCACGCAGGTCGGCGACCATCGGCAGCTTCTTGGCCTGCATCTGCGCGGCGATCTGCTCCAGTACCTTGGCCCCGGACACCTGGTGCGGCAGGGCGGTGACGACGATGTCGCCGTCCTCGATGCGATAGACAGCGCGCATACGTACCGAGCCGCGGCCGGTTTCGTAGATCTTCAGCAGGTCGGCCTTGGGCGTGATGACTTCGGCTTCGGTGGGGAAGTCCGGCCCCTGAATGTGTTCACAAAGCTGCTCGACAGTGGCGCCAGGCTCGTCCAGCAGGCGTACGCAGGCGGCTGCCACCTCGCGCAGGTTGTGCGGCGGCACGTCGGTGGCCATGCCCACGGCGATGCCGGTGGTGCCATTGAGCAGCAGGTTGGGCAGGCGCGCCGGCAGGGTCGCCGGCTCGTTCATGGTGCCGTCGAAGTTGGGTACCCAGTCGACGGTGCCCTGGCCCAGCTCGGACAGCAGCACCTCGGAGTAGCGCGACAGGCGCGCCTCGGTATAACGCATGGCAGCGAAGGACTTGGGATCGTCCGGTGCACCCCAGTTGCCCTGGCCGTCGACCAGGGTGTAGCGGTAGCTGAACGGTTGCGCCATCAGCACCATGGCTTCATAGCAGGCGCTGTCGCCGTGCGGGTGGAACTTGCCGAGCACGTCACCGACGGTACGCGCGGATTTCTTGTGCTTGGAGTCGGCGTCCAGGCCCAATTCGCTCATGGCGTAGATGATGCGCCGTTGTACGGGTTTCAGGCCGTCGCCGATGTGCGGCAGGGCGCGGTCCATGATCACGTACATGGAGTAGTTGAGATAAGCCTGCTCGGTGAAATCGGCGAGTGACCGGCGTTCAACGCCTTCCAGGCTCAAATCGAGGGATTCGCTCATGCGGGCCTCATTGCAAGGTTGATTGGCGCAGCACCAGGGTGCCGCCCTTCTGACTGAATTCGAGTTGTTTCAGGGCGCTCATGCCCAGCAGCACTTCGTCGCCGTCCATGCCTGGGGCGATCAGTGCGGCGACGTCACGCAGTTCGATATCGCCCAGGCGCAGTCTGTCCAGACGTGTGCGATGCCCGGTGGCACGGCCGTTGGCCGTGCTGATGATGATCGGCGCGCCGCGTTGCAGGCCAAGACGCTCGGCCACCGTGCTGGGTATTGCCACCTGGGTGGCGCCGGTGTCGAGCAGAAAGGTCACGTCATGCCCATCGATCTGGCCATTGACCAAGTAGTGACCCTGACGACTGCTGGCCAGGCGCACCTCGACGAAACCATCGCCATGCACCGACTGCGGCGTCTGGTTGGGGTTGCGCTGGCGATCTTCCCAGTTACCGAAGAAGTGCGTGGCCAGCAGCAGGCCGGCGCCCCAGGCGAGCACCAACATCACTCGTCCGGCACGACGGCCCGGCGTCTGTTCGCTCACGGGCGCCGGCTCCAGCCGCCCTTGGGCGCGGCAAAACGCCAGACGATGGGACGCTCTTCGCCATCGGCGCGGGTCTGGCTGCCGTTGTCGACGCCGATCCAGGCGCCATCCTTGTCGATCCACAGCGCTTCGGCCATGCCGTAGTCCGGTGCGTAGCGGCGTGGTTCGCTCAGGGCTTCGCTGGCGAAGGACCAGCAGATCTCCGCGACACCGTCGCTCAGTGTGCGCCGGCAGATACGGTGGGCCTGACGCTCAAGGGTAAACAGCTTTTCACCGAAATAGGCCAGGCCGGAGAAGTCGCGTGGTGCCATATGGCCGCCGAGCGCTTCGGGCGACGCCTCGTCACCGCTTTCGCTGGTCAGCACGCAGCCGCCGGTACAACGCCAACTGCTGCCGCGACGATGCAGTACTGTGAGGCCGCGGCGGCGCTGTTCGGCAGCCAGCCACAGGCGATCACCGGCCGGATCGATGGCGATGCCTTCGAAGCCCTGGTTGAAGTGCAGCAGCATGCCGCTGGCGCGGGCCTGGCGCACCAGTCCGCTGGGCAGGTTGAGCCACTGCGCGTTGCCGTTGCTGCTGACCTGCAGTACGGCGGCGCGGGTTTCGCTGACCAGATAGCGGTTA
>Ga0228664_1001193_pt1 | contig 13587 bp, 11 predicted proteins | sample 78DmetaG_FD_183029 | JGI IMG/M metagenome (GOLD analysis project Ga0228664, IMG submission 183029) | Seawater microbial communities from Monterey Bay, California, United States - 78D | ecosystem: Environmental > Aquatic > Marine > Coastal | place: USA: California | collected 2016-09-26 | reverse complement strand
GCTCGCGGATTTTAAAGCCGATCTTTTCGTTTCTCAAGTCAACCTTGGCACGAAAACCGCTTTGATTGAGAGTTTTCTCGACTTCACGGGCAAAATCGGCCTGCTTGTCGGTGATATTCATGATCACTGCCTGGGTCGGCGCGAGCCAGGCCGGGAAAGATCCGGCGTAGTGCTCGATCAGCATACCGATGAAGCGCTCGAAGGAACCGAGGATCGCGCGGTGCAACATGACCGGACGTTTGCGGTTGTTGTCTTCGGCGATGTAGCTGGCATCCAGACGCTCAGGCAGGTTCGGATCGTACTGCAGCGTACCGCACTGCCAGTTACGCCCCAGACAGTCACGCAGAGTGAATTCGATCTTCGGGCCATAGAAGGCGCCCTCGCCCGGCTGGTATTCCCAGGCCAGGCCGGACTCGTTCAGCGCCTCAGCCAGCGCACCTTCGGCGCGATCCCAGAGCTCATCGGAGCCCACGCGCTTGGCAGGACGGGTCGAGAGCTTCATGGCGATATCGGTGAAACCGAAGTCAGCATAGACCTGCAGGGTCAGCTTGATGAAATCGGCCGCTTCCTTCTTCACCTGATCCTCGGTGCAGAAGATATGCGCATCGTCCTGCACGAAGCCACGCACACGCATGATGCCGTGCAGCGCGCCGGACGGCTCGTTGCGGTGACAGGCACCGAACTCGGCCAGACGCAGCGGCAGGTCGCGGTAGGACTTCAGGCCCTGATTGAAGATCTGCACATGGCACGGGCAGTTCATCGGCTTGACCGCGTAGTCGCGATTTTCCGAAGCCGTGGTGAACATATTCTCGGCGTAGTTGGACCAGTGCCCGGAACGCTCCCAGAGAATGCGATCGACCACCTGCGGCGTGCGCACTTCCACGTAGCCATTCTCACGCTGCACCTGGCGCATGTACTGCTCCAGCACCTGGTAGACAGTCCAGCCATTGGGGTGCCAGAACACCATGCCCGGCGCTTCTTCCTGCAGATGGAAAAGATCCAGCTGCTTGCCGATACGGCGGTGATCGCGCTTTTCAGCCTCTTCGATGCGCTGGATATAGGCAGCCAGCTGCTTCTTGTCAGCCCAGGCAGTGCCATAAATGCGCTGCAATTGCTCGTTCTTCGAGTCGCCGCGCCAGTAGGCACCAGAAATACGGGTCAGCTTGAACGCCTTGAGAAAGCGCGTGTTCGGCACGTGCGGGCCACGGCACATGTCGACGTATTCTTCATGGAAATACAGCCCCATGGCCGTTTCGTCCGGCATGTCGTCGATCAGACGCAGCTTGTATTCCTCACCACGCGACTTGAACAGCTCGATGACCTCGGCACGCGGGGTCATCTTCTTGATAACGTCGTAGTCCTTTTCAATCAACTCGGCCATACGCTTTTCGATGGCCGCCATGTCTTCTGGCGTGAAGGGACGATCGATGGCGATGTCGTAATAGAAGCCTTCGTCAATGACCGGCCCGATCACCATCTTGGCGCTCGGATACAGCTGCTTGACGGCATGCCCAACCAGGTGAGCACAGGAGTGGCGGATGATTTCCAGCCCCTCTTCGTCCTTCGGCGTAATGATCTGCAAGCTGGCATCGGTATCGATCACGTCACAGGCATCGACCTGTTTGCCGTTCACCTTGCCAGCCAGGGTGGCTTTGGCCAGGCCTGCACCAATGGATTGCGCGACCTCCAGCACAGATACCGGATGATCGAACGAACGCTGACTACCGTCGGGAAGAGTAATGATGGGCATGGCGCCTCCTCTCCTAGTGGTGACCCCTACCAAAGGTCACGTGGGTTGGGATGAGCCAGGAAGCGATTCAGCGGTGTACCCACCTAACGATGGCAGGAGCCCGAAGGCCAACCAGACCGAACCAGAGTCACTGGAAGTAAAAGAGTGCGGATGCTTTCAGAAAGCCTGAGCCCTGACAAGCTGCCGCTTGAAACAAACACGCAAAAGCCTGCTCGAAGAATTCGAGCAATAAAAAAGGGGTCGCTTAGCGACCCCTTCTTATCGATTTGGTAGGCACAATTGGACTCGAACCAACGACCCCCACCATGTCAAGGTGGTGCTCTAACCAACTGAGCTATGTGCCTTCGATGGGTGCGCATTCTACGCAGATCTTTTTGGCCGTCAACAGATTTTTTCGCTAACTCACTGAAATAGGCCAATTTTTTATCGAAACCGGATCGTTGAATATTTTGCACGGACACTAGCCGGCTATTTTCAACTCAGGTAGCATCGGATCATTCGTAAAAAATAAAGAACAGAGGTTCAAGATGGCGCACACGGCATATCCACAATCCTATTACGCCGCTTCAGCCAACCCCGTCCCGCAACGCCCTACCCTGCAAGGCGAAGTGGAAACCGATGTGTGCATCATCGGTGCGGGTTACACCGGCCTGTCCACTGCACTGTTTTTGCTGGAAAACGGTTTCAAGGTAAGCATCGTTGAAGCGGCCAAGGTCGGCTTCGGCGCATCGGGTCGTAACGGCGGACAGATCGTCAACAGCTACAGCCGCGATATCGACGTGATCGAACGCACGGTCGGCCCCAAGCAGGCACAACTGCTCGGACAGATGGCCTTCGAGGGCGGGCGCATCATCCGCGAGCGCATCGCCAAGTACGACATTAAATGCGACCTGAAGGATGGCGGCGTATTCGCGGCGCTGACTGCCAAGCAGATGGGGCACCTAGAATCGCAGAAGAAACTGTGGGAGCGCTACGGCCATACCCAACTGGAGCTGATGGATGCGGCGCGCATCCGCGAAGTCGTCGCCACCGAGAACTATATCGGCGGCATGCTGGACATGAGCGGCGGCCATATCCATCCGCTGAACCTGGCGCTCGGTGAAGCGGCTGCGGTCGAATCGCTCGGCGGTGTGATCTATGAACAGTCCCCTGCTACCCGTATCGACCGCGGCGCCAACCCGGTGGTGCATACCCCGGAAGGTCGAATCAAGGCCAAGTTCGTAGTGGTCGCGGGTAACGCCTATCTGGGTAATCTGGTGCCGGAGCTGGCCTCCAAGTCGATGCCGTGCGGCACTCAGGTGATCACCACCGAGCCGCTGTCCGACGAAGTCGCGGCTAACCTGTTGCCGCAGGACTACTGCGTGGAAGACTGCAACTACCTGCTCGACTACTACCGCCTCACCGGTGACAAGCGCCTGATCTACGGTGGCGGCGTGGTCTATGGGGCGCGCGACCCGGCCAACATCGAGGCGATCATCCGCCCGAAGATGCTCAAGACCTTCCCGCAACTGAAGGACGTGAAGATCGACTTCGCCTGGACCGGCAACTTCCTGCTGACCCTGTCGCGCCTGCCGCAGGTTGGCCGTATCGGCGACAACATCTACTACTCGCAGGGCTGCAGCGGCCATGGTGTGACCTACACCCACCTGGCCGGCAAGGTACTGGCCGAGGCCCTGCGCGGCCAGGCCGAGCGCTTCGATGCCTTCGCCGGGTTGCCGCACTACCCCTTCCCGGGCGGTCGCCTGTTCCAGGTGCCGTTCAGCGCCATCGGCGCCTGGTACTACACGCTGCGTGACAAGCTCGGCGTGTGATCGCCCTGCACACAATGAAAACGGCGCCCTCGGGCGCCGTTTTCATGTGCTTCATGGACAGACCGGCAAGGCCTGGCACTGCCCAGCGGAACCGCTCGTCCTGGGCGGCGCGGCAAATCGCGAATCCTCTGGCGCCAGACGCTGCGCACAGGCCTGCGCCTGCTGCGCCTCAGCGGCACAATTCTGTTCCCCCAGCACCTGCGACAGGTTGAACCAACCAGCCGCGAAATCCGGCTCGCGCTTCAGACTCTCACGCAGTGCCTGCTCCGCGCCTTTGCGGTCACCATCGGCATAACGGCTATTGCTCAGGGCGAACCAGGGCAGCGACTGCTCCGGCCAGGCCTCGGCGGCGCGGCGATAGGCACGCCGCGCAGCCTGCGCGTTGCCGGTTTGCTCAAGGTCATTGGCAGCCTTCATCCAGACATGCATGTCGGCCTGTGCTGGCAGGCGCTCCGGCGGCAGGGTCACTACCGCCCAGCGACCACCGCGTGCCCAGGTTCTGTCGAAGCTGTTGAAGCTGTCTTCGAGCCTGCGCGTGGTGGCCGAACGCAAAATCAGCGTGCGCTCACGACGGTCGTAACCCACCACCACCGCGAAGTGCCATTGCGGGTACCAGTCGAACGCCAGGTTCTGCAGCACCAGCACCGGGTTACCGGCGGCCACTTCGGCGAGCACCGCCTCCAGGCGTGGCTGCAGCGGATACACCAGCATCTCGTGATTGCGCGCCGCGGCGACCATCTCCACCTGCAGACTGCCTTCACGGCTGGGGATATAGACCTTGTCCTTGAGCGCACCGGGCGTAGTCAGCACGCCACGCTGATTGAGCATGGTGGCCAAGGCAGCCGGCCCGCACTGGAAGGCGTCCTGAGGGAAGAAAGGTACATCGGTGAGCTCCACCCGCTCAGGCAAACGCTCGCCCACCGGTGATAACACCGGGGAGCGAGCGCAGGCTGTGAGTAGAACGATCGATGCGATACAGCAGAGGCGAATCAGCGATTTATGCATTTGACGAAATTGAAGATGTTGGTGGCGCACAGCATATCAGTGATGATGAAGATCACCAGAAACAACACGATAATGCCGACCACACCCGCACCTGCAGGCGCCTGATCCAGTTGCTGGTTGAACTGCGCCAGTTCGGCCGGGGTCAGGCTGGCGATACGCGACTCGACCTGATCACGGTCGACGCCCATGGACACCAGTTTTTCCTTCACCTGCTCGTCATCGAGCATGGCCATCAACTGCTCCTGATCCACCTTGTGCTGCTGCTCGGCGATCACCTCGTGAGTGCCGACCATCGCCGCATTCGCGGCAGGAATCTGCACCACCAGCAGCAGGTGAAACAGCGCGGTAATGGCTGCCAGACGGCGCATAACGGGGTTCATGGAAATTGTCATTGTGGTTATCTCCTGAGGGACGAGGTAGCCAATAGACAGCATCCAAATCGCTCGGGTTCACTCCATCAGTCTGCGCGGGTTCACATTTCCATCAGAAGCTGGCTGAGCACCGCACGCAGCTTGCCTGGTTTGACCGGTTTGTTCAGCAGCGGTGCACCCAGCGCCTGCAGCTCGCGCCGACAGGCATCGCTGCGATCGGCGCTGATAATCAGCGCCGGAATCGGCCTGGAAAATTCGTCACGCAGTTGCTGAATCACCTGGCAACCAAGCACCCCGTGATCGAGGTGAAAATCCGCCAGAATCACTTCCGGCGCCCTGCCCTGCAGACGCTGCAGCGCCTCGGGAAGATCAACGGCCGTCACCACCTCGCAGCCCCACTGCCGGAGCAGTGCGTCCATGCTATGAAGGATGTCCACTTCGTTGTCGATCACCAGCAGGCGCCGGCCCGGCAGCGGATTGCCGAGAACCGGCTGCGCCATGGACGGCACCTGGCGCTGCGGCCTGGCCTGCGCCAGCGGCACACGGATGCTGAACACCGAACCGCGCCCCGGCAGCGAGCGTACCTGCACCGGGTAGCCCAGCATGCGGGCGATACGCTCGACGATAGCCAGGCCCAGGCCAACGCCCTTGCGCTCGGCGGCGCGCCCGACCTCCAGCTGGTTGAACTCGAGAAAGATCTTGTCCAACTGATCGGCCGCAATGCCCCGGCCGCTGTCCCACACCTGCAGCTCGACGAATGCGCCACGGCGCCGTGCACCGAGCAACACGCCGCCCTGCTCGGTATAACGGCAGGCATTGCTGAGGAAGTTGCGCAAAATGCGCGTCAGCAAGCGGAAATCGGTATGCACCGCATAACTGGCAATTCGCGCCCGTAAGCGCAAACCACTGGCCGAGGCCACGCTTTCGAATTCCGAAGCCAGCGGCGCCAGCAGCTCTTCAAGGCGATAGACATCGAGATCCGGCTTGATCGCGGCCTGATCCAGTTTGGAAATATCCAGCAAGTCGGCCAGCAGATCTTCAGCGCCTTCCAGCGCCAGGTGGCTGCGCTCCACCAGATTCTGCTCGGCGCTTGGCAGTTCACGCTCACGCAATGTGGAGATCAGCAGGCGCGCCGCGTTGAGTGGCTGCAGCAGGTCGTGGCTGGCCGCGGCCAGGTACTTGTCCTTGCTGCGGTTGGCTGCCTCGGCGGCGTCGCGCGCCTCGCGCAGGGCCAGCTCGATACGCTCACGTTCCTCGATCTGCCGCTGCAGATTGCGGTTGGATTCGAGCAGCTCGAAGGTGCGTGCGGCGACGCGGCGCTCCAGTTCGTCGTTGAGTTGTTGCAGACGTTGCTGCGCCTGCTTGCGCTCGGTGATATCGGCGACAAAGCCTTCGAAAACGCCCTCGCCTTCGGGCTTGAGCAGCAGGTTCATCAGCACGTCGATGGTGCTGCCATCGCGCCGGCGCAGGCGCGTTTCGTAGCCGAGCAAAGCCTGGCCCTGACTCAGGCGCTCACGAATCAGCGTCAGCTCATCGAAGCCGCCAACGAACAGGTGCCGGGCCAGATCGTCCGACGACCACAATACCTGCTGCGGATCGTCATAGCCGAGCATTCGCGCCATCGCCGGGTTGGCCGCCAACACGCCGTCCTGCAGGCTGGCCTGGATAATGCCGTGCACGGCGTGCTCGAACAGCCACTTGTAGCGGTTGCGCTCGGTTTCCAGCTCTTCCAGACGCGCCAATAGCTCGGGGTAATGGCTCTTGCGCGCCGACTGGCTGCCGAGCCCCAGCAGCCCGGCCAGCGCTTCGTCAGAGCGCCTCGCCATACACCACCTCGACGTCACGCTGGGTCGATTCACGCGGGTTGGTGAGGATGCACGGGTCGTCCATGGCATGGCTGGACAAAAACGGAATGTCCGAGGTGCTGACGCCATGCAGGCTGAGCGTCTCGCGGAAGCCCATGGCGTGCTTGAAGGCGATCAGGTGCTCGACCAGGCGCTGGCGGATCTGCGCATGGTTGAGGCCACGGCAATCGATACCGAGGGTTTCGGCGATGACCTTGAAACGCTCCGGCGCCGCGCTGTAGTTGAACGCCACCACGTGCTCGACCAGCACCGCATTGCACAGGCCATGCGGCAGGTCGAGGAAACCACCGAGGCTGTGGCTCATGGCGTGCACCGCGCCGAGAATCGCGTTGGAGAAGGCCAGGCCAGCCTGCATGCTGCCGAGCATGATCTTCTCGCGCAGGGCGATATCGCCGGGGTTGGCGATCATCTGCACCAGGTTGCCGTTGATCAGGCGCATGGCTTCCAGCGCGTGCGGATCGGTCAGTGGACCATGACCGGTGGAGACGAAGGCCTCGATGGCATGCACCATGGCGTCGATGCCGGTACAAGCACTGAGGAAGGGGTCCATGCTCAGGGTGGTTTCCGGATCGATCAGCGACACATCCGGCACCACCGCCTTGCTGACGATGGAGAACTTCATCCGCTCCTGCTGGTTGGAGATGATCACGAACTGCGACACGTCTGCCGAAGTACCGGCGGTGGTCGGAATCAGGATCAGCGGCGGGCTGGGCACGCGAATGGTGTCCACGCCTTCGAATTCGAGAATGCTGCGGCCATGGGCGACGACGATACCGATGCCCTTGGCGCAGTCCATCGGGCTGCCGCCACCGACGGCGACGATGACGTTGCAGCCCTCGCTGCGATACAGCTCGGCGCCCTCCATCACCTCTTCCACCCGCGGGTTGGGCGAGACCTTGGTGTACAGGCAGTAGGCGATGCCCTGGGCCTGCAGGCTGGCCTCGATATCGCCGGCCCAGCCGGCGGCGACCACACCGGGATCGGAAACGATCAGCACCTTGCGTGCGCCGAAGGTCTTGGCGTAGTTGCCGACGTTATGCCGGGAACCGGCGCCGAAGATGATCTCGGGGGAAACGAACTTTCGCAGCTGACTCAAATCGTGGCTCATACAACGGCCTGAAATTTCTTGTTATGGAATGGCGATCAGCCTACTGCATTGCCGGGTTAATGCAATGCGACCTGCGATCAGCTCAGCCGCTGATAGAAGGCATGCTCGGCGCGCAGCGCAGTGGCAAGATTGGTAGCCTGACGGAAACCGTGGCGTTCCTCGGCGAACAGGTGATATTCCACCGGCAAGCCACGCTGACGCAGCGCCTCGACCATGGCTTCGGTCTGGCTCGGCACCACCACCGCATCCAGCGCGCCCTGGAAGAAAATCACCGGCACCCTGATCCGGTCGGCCTGCAACAAGGGTGTGCGATCCAGGTAGCGCTCGGCATCCTGCTCGGGGTCGCCGATCAGCCAGTCCAGGTAATCTGCCTCGAACTTGTGGGTCACCCGGCGCAGCGCCAGCGGGTCGCTGACGCCGTAGAGGCTGGCACCACCACGTAACTGCGGCAGCTCGGCCAGTGCACGCAGCGCGCTGAAGCCGCCAGCACTGCCGCCGCGCACGAACACGCGCTGCGGATCGATACGGCCATCACCGGCCAGTGCGTTGATCGCGGCGCGAATGTCCTCGACTTCCAGCTCGCCCCACTCGCCAGCCAGACGCAACCGATAAGCACGACCGTAACCGCTGCTGCCCCGGTAATTGAGGTCGAGCACGGCGAAGCCGCGCAGCGTCCAGAAAGCGATGCGCGGGTCGAATACCGGGTAGCTGGCGGAAGTCGGGCCGCCGTGGAGGAAAATCACCAGCGGCGGCCGCCCGGCAGCAGGCCGAGGTGCGTAGAAGAATCCATGGCAGCGCTCGTCCTCGCCCAGCGCGCAGTTGAATAGCCGTGGCCGGGCCAACTGCGCTTCGCCCAGGGGTTGCTCGCCACCGGCCAGTATCCGTACCGCGCCGTCGCCCCTGCCGATCGCCAGCACCGCCGGCAGGCGATCTGGTGCGGCGGCGATACAGTAGAAATGTTCGGTATCGGCGGTAAGGGAACGGAAACGCGTAAAACCTTCGGCCAGCCGCGACTCGTAGGATGTCGCGGGGCCGCCTGGGCCGTGCGCACCGATGTTATTGCTGTATGAATTCTTGGTGCGCACGGCGCACCCTACTAGAACGCCCACCCCCTGCTCGAAACGGGTCAGCAGAAGCTCACCATTTTCCAGCGGCAGGTAAGTGCGGCCCCCCAGCTGCCAGGGCGCCGGCGCGTGATCGAAGGGTGCGACTTGCAACTCGATGTCGTGATCGACACACCCGGGTTGCCACCAGCCCGCCTTGTCGCTCAACACCCACAACCGGTTCTGCGCATCGAAGCGTGGCTGCTGCAAAGATCGATCACCCGCCTGCCCGGCCAGCACCCGGGTAGGCTGGCCCGACTCACGCTGGCACAGGCGCGTGGCGACCCAGGGTTGGTGCGGGCGATCCCACTCGATCCAGGCCAGGCGTTGGCCCGCGGAGTCGGCCACGGGCGCTGCGTAGAAATCGGCGCCCTCGACCAGCACTTCGCGCTGGCCCTCGAGACCGATGCGCACCAGGCGATGCAGCACCGCGCCGGCCTCGTGGCACTCCTCCACCGCCAGCAGCGCCTGCCAGGCCGGTACGAAAGACAAGTCGCCATAACGGCAGAGGGAGCGAGCAGTCAGCGCCTGTGGCTCAAGGCCCGTAGGAGCGGCTTTAGCCGCGAAGCCCTTTGGCTCACCGCGGTTCGCGGCTAAAGCCGCTCCTACAGAAATACCTGCCATTGCCAGATGGTAGATCTGCTGATCGCTCTCATTAATGAAGGCCACCCCCAGCTCCGTGGCGCAGCAGGCACCACCGCCGTACTCGTAGACCCGGCTGCGCACGGAAAACCCTGGTGGCGTCAGCTCGCACACAACGCCGTCGCGACAGAAGAACAGCCCGCACCGCGCCAGCCCGGGATCAAACGCCACCCACAGTACGCCGCCGTGTGCAGCGTGCAGCTCGGCGAAATCGGCACTGGCGGCCGCGGCCTGTTCGGCGCTCCAGATCGAGTCGGGGTCACTCACGCCTTGCATATGATCCGCGAGGCCTTCTCGTTGCGGTACTGCAGGGCGTCCAGCCCCAGCGGCGCCTCATCGGCCTGCTGGCGTGCCGCGAGAATCACGCCATGGTGCGCCGACTTGCTGCACACCGGGTCGGCGTTGCTGGCATCGCCGGTGAGCATGAAGGCCTGGCAGCGACAGCCGCCGAAATCCTTGTGCTTCTCGTCGCACGAACGGCACGGCTCGGGCATCCAGTCATCGCCGCGGAAGCGGTTGAAGCCGAATGAATGCCGCCAGATATGTTCGAGACTGTGCTCGCGCACATTGGGAAACTGCACCGGCAGCTGCCGTGCGCTGTGGCACGGCAACGCCGTGCCGTCCGGAGTGATGTCGAGGAACAGGTTGCCCCAGCCGTTCATACAGGCCTTGGGGCGCTCCTCGTAGTAATCCGGGGTGACGAAGATCAGCTTGCACGGGTGGTTCTCGGCCGCCAGTTTATCGCGCCACTGGTTGGTGATGCGCTCGGCGCGCTCCAGTTGCGCGCGAGTCGGCAGCAAGCCGGCGCGATTGAGCTCGGCCCAGCCGTAGAACTGGCAGGTGGCGAGTTCGACGAAATCCGCCTCCAGCTCCAGGCACAGCTCGATGATGCGCTCGATGTTGTCGATGTTGTGCCGATGGGTGACGAAGTTGAGCACCATCGGATAACCGTTCGCCTTGACTGCGCGGGCCATGGCTAGCTTCTGGGCGAAGGCCTTCTTCGAGCCGGCCAGCAGGTTGTTCACCTCCTCGTCGGCGGCCTGGAAGCTGATCTGGATATGATCGAGCCCGGCGTCGGCGAACTCGGCAATACGCGCCTCGGTCAGGCCGATACCGGAGGTGATCAGGTTGGTGTAATAGCCCAGGCCGCGCGCCGCTGCGATCAGCTCGGCCAGATCCTGACGCACCAGCGGCTCGCCACCGGAGAAGCCCAACTGCGCCGCGCCCAGCTCGCGGGCCTGGCGGAATACTTCGATCCATTCGGCAGTCGACAGCTCGTCGCCCTGCTTGGCGAAGTCCAGCGGGTTGGAGCAATACGGGCATTGCAGCGGGCAGCGGTAAGTCAGCTCAGCCAAGAGCCACAGCGGCGGCCCTGGTTCATGACCTGCTTTAGCGAAGCTCGATCCAGAACTGAGCATGGGCCACCTCCATAAAGGCGAGGATGTCTTCGTCGATGCCGGGCACATCGGGGAAGCGCTGATGCAGGTTGCCGATGATCTCGGCCACCGAGCGCTTGCCGTCGACCTGCTGGAGAATTTCGCCGGCGCTGTCGTTGAGCTTGATCATGCCTTCCGGATAGAGCAGCACGTGGCAACCCTGCGCCGGTTCGAACTGCAGGCGGAAGCCGCGGCGGATGGCGGGTACGCTGGGGGGCAGGATGACAGCTGTCATTGTTCAGACTCCTCACTGGTGCGCGCGGCGCACCCTACAAAGGACTCGGCCGTAGGGTGCGCCGTGCGCACCGACACATCGAGGTTCATAGCTCGATTCCCCGGTGCCAGACGCGCTCGTTGGTCACCGTGTGATACGGCGGACGCTGCAGTTCGTAGGCCATGCTCATGGCGTCGAGCATGCTCCACAGCACATCGAGCTTGAATTGCAGGATCTGCAGCATGCGCTCCTGCGCTTCGCGCGTGAGGTAGTGTTCGAGGGTGATGCGCAGGCCGTGTTCGACATCTCGGCGCGCCTCTTTCAGCCGCTTGCGGAAGTAGTCGTAGCCGGTGGCGTCGATCCATGGGTAGTGCTGCGGCCAGGCATCCAGGCGCGACTGGTGGATCTGTGGGGCGAACAGCTCGGTCAGCGAACTGCTGGCCGCTTCCTGCCAGTTGGCGCGACGGGCGAAGTTGACGTAGGCATCGACGGCGAAGCGCACGCCAGGCAGCACCAGCTCCTGCGACAGCACCTGATCACGGTCGAGACCGACGGACTCGGCCAGGCGCAGCCAGGCTTCGATACCACCCTCCTCGCCAGGTGCGCCATCGTGGTCGAGAATGCGCTGAATCCACTCGCGGCGGGTCTCGCGATCCGGGCAGTTGGCGAGGATCGCCGCATCTTTCAGTGGAATGTTGACCTGGTAGTAGAAACGATTGGCCACCCAACCCTGGATCTGCTCGCGAGTGGCGCGCCCCTCGTACATGGCGCGGTGGAACGGGTGATGGATATGGTACAGCGCGCCCTTGGCGCGCAACGCCTGCTCGAATTCGGCAGGTGTCATGGCAGGTTGGCTCATCAGTATCTCCGATACGCGTTGCCGTAGGGTGCGCCGTGCGCACCTGCATTCTTCAAGGTACGCACGGCCTGATCGGCCCCGCACACCCTACAAAACGATGCTCATGCCATCGAACGCGACCTCGATACCACGGGCGTCCAGCTCGGCGCGCTCGGGCGAGTCCAGGTCGAGAATCGGGTTGGTGTTGTTGATATGGATCAGGATCTTGCGCGCGGACGGCAGGCCGTCGAGCACCTCGATCATGCCGCCAGGACCGCTCTGGCACAGGTGGCCCATCTCGCTGCCAAGCTTGTCGCCCACCTCGCACACGCGCATTTCGTCGTCGCGCCATAGCGTGCCGTCCACCAGCAGGCAATCGGCGCGGCGCATCCAGCCCAGCAGGTATTCGTCCACCTGGCCCAGGCCTGGTGCGTAGAACAGGCTGCGGCCGCTGCGCCGGTCTTCGATGAACAGGCCGATATTGTCGCCCGGGTGCGGATTGCCGCGATGTGGCGAATACGGCGGCGCGCTACTGCGCAGGGCGATGGCGGTAATGCTCAGCGCCGGACAGGCGGGAATGCTGAAAGGTTCGGTATTCAGCTCGATCAACCGATGCTGCAGGCCACCGTTCCAGTGGCTGAGCATGTTGAACAGCGGAAAGCCGGTAGTCAGATCCTGATGCACCATCTCGGTACACCAGACCTCATGTGGGCAGCCTTCGCGCAGGGTCAGCAGACCGGTGCAATGGTCGATCTGGCTGTCGAGCAGGACGATGCCGGCAATGGCGGTGTCACGCAGCTTGCGCGCCGGTTGCAGCGCCGGAAAGGCCTCGATCTGTGCGCGGATGTCCGGCGAGGCATTGCACAGGATCCACTGCTCACCGTCATCGGAAATGGCGATGGACGATTGCGTGCGCGGCTGCGCCCGCAGGCTGCCGGCCCGCACGCCACGGCAGTTGCGGCAGTTGCAGTTCCACTGGGGAAAGCCGCCACCGGCGGCAGAGCCGAGAATCTGGATATGCATGGAAGTCACCAGCGGGGATGCCCCGGACGAGCCGGGGCCAGGAGCGATCAGCGGTTGGCGAAATACATGGTCACTTCGAAGCCAATGCGCAGATCGGTGTAGGCGGGTTTAGTCCACATGGTGCGGTCCTCTTTTTATGAAGCCGGGGCATTCCGGCAACCCCATTAAGCCCCCGCCAGGCAAGAGGCCAAATGGTACTTTGGGATGAATCGGCACTGACATTGGTAGGTGACGCTATCAGTAGGCATGCCTCGCGCCTGGAAGGTTCCAGTCATCGCTGGAGCTGAAACATGCGATCGAGTAGGAGGCGGGGTCGCCCCCGCCGTCCTCTCACACCACCGTACGTACGGTTCCGTATACGGCGGTTCAGGCCATACGGCTAAGCCGAGTGATCGTATCCAGTATTGACACCAGTCCAAGC
>Ga0228664_1001160_pt1 | contig 13832 bp, 16 predicted proteins | sample 78DmetaG_FD_183029 | JGI IMG/M metagenome (GOLD analysis project Ga0228664, IMG submission 183029) | Seawater microbial communities from Monterey Bay, California, United States - 78D | ecosystem: Environmental > Aquatic > Marine > Coastal | place: USA: California | collected 2016-09-26 | reverse complement strand
TTTTCGGTTTGTTTTCTTTTTATTGGATACAATCCATATGTAGGTAGAAATCCCTGTATTAAAGAACAGAGAGTCAGGTAATGATACAATACACTCCAACCAATCGTTCTCAATAATCCATTTACGGATTTCAGATTCACCACTACCACTATCTCCTGTAAACAAAGGAGAACCATTGAATACCACTCCAATACGAGAACCTTCGGGTTTCATTTTGGATATCATATGTTGAAGGAAGAGTAGGGAACCATCAGATACCCTTGGAGTACCTACTGAAAACCTACCCATTGGATTTGTAGATTCTTCTTTAATAAAATCTTTCTCAGATTTCCAACTTACCCCAAATGGTGGGTTCGTTATCATATAATCAAACTTTCTCCCTTCGTGTTGGTCATTTGATAGTGATGAACCCAATTTGATTCGTTCGGGGTCTTCTCCTGTAATTAAGAAATCAGATTTACAAATGGAGAAGGTTTGTGGGTTGAGTTCCTGACCGTAGAGTTGGAACATTACATCATTGGAGATATTCTCATTCACCCATTCTTTACCAATGGTAATCATACCACCTGTTCCACAACAAGGGTCAAAAATAGAACGGATGATACCTTCACCTTTAAGGTTATCTTCATCACCACTAAACACCAATGAAACCAATAATTTCACGATATCTCGTGGAGTATAGTGTTCCCCACTCGTTTCGTTACTCATCTCTGAGAACTTACGGAGTAGTTCCTCAAAGATTGAACCCATTGTATGGTTATCTACTTTGTTGGGGTGTAAATCAACCTCCGTAAACTTATCTATCAGAGAGTAGAGTTTCTTATTCTTAATGAGTTTCTCAACGGGTTTATCCAATTGGAAATTCTCTAATATTTGATGTACATTATCTGAATATCCATTAAGGTAGTTTGGAAAATTAATCTTCAAACCATTTGGGTCAGATTTTAAACGAGTTAAATCGTAGGGTGAATAATTGAAGAAGTTCAAACCCGTTTTTTTTCTAATAATTGGAGTTGGGTCATCAATACCACTTTCCAAAAGTTCATTGTATTGTTTTACCACCTCATCTTTGTGAGGTTCTATCAAACAATCTAATCTTCTCAGTACTACAAATGGTAGGATTATATCTCCGTATTCATGTGGTTTAAATAAACCTCTTAATTCATCATCACAAACCCTCCATATGAAGGATGATATTTCTTGGTGGGTACTCATATTCAATTTTTATTTGAGGAACAATATAGTCAATTTAAAGTGTTTGATAAAATTTCATTTAGTGTAAAATATGAAACTCAAAAACATATATACGATTCACAATCATAAGAATTTGAGTATTAAAATATAATAATGTAATTTTAGTATCTAAAAAAATTTTAATGAAAATAGGTCTTTATTTAAGAGTATCAACTGAAAATCAAAAAAATAACACCTCTTTAAGTTATCAAAAAACTTTAGGTATAGATTTCTGTAAGAGAAGTAATTATGAATACGAGATTTTTGAAGATGTTGAGAGTGGTGGAAAATATAATAGGTTAGAATTTGATAAATTAAAAGAAAAAATTAAAAGTAAAGAGTTAACAGGAATTTGGGTATATGATAATGACCGTTTAAGTCGTAAAATGGAGGTTGGTATAAAAATTAGTGACTTAATTGTTGAAAATGATTGTAGGTTGTTTGTAGGATGGGAAGAAAAAAAAATAGAATCAAGTGGTGGAAGATTTGAGTATATGATTAGAAGTGTGATGAGTGATTATGAAAGAATGAGAATAAAGGAAAGAATGGATTTTGGGAAAAAAAAACTTTTATTAGATGGAGGTAAATTAGGTAATGTAGGGTATGGTTTTAAAAGAGAAGGAAAGAATGTTGTTGTTAATATTGAAGAAGGAAAAATAATTAAAGATGTGTTTAAAATTTACAATTATAAAGTTGTTAAAAGTTATGGTAATGTCTATGATAGGTTAAAGAAAAAATACAAGAAACCAATATTAAGTATTAGTACCATTGGACGAATATTAAGAGACAAGAAATATAACGGACTTTATGAAGGAAATTTAGAAGGTGAAAAGTATAAAATAGAGTTTGACAAAATCATAGATGATGATATTTGGAAAAAAACACAGTTAAAAATTAAAAAGAATAAGGGAAGTTGGAGAGGGAATGAGAAAGATTGTTTTGAATTAAAAGGTAAGGTAATATGTGAGGGTTGTGGTAATACTATGTGGGTTATTAAAAGTAATCAGTACAGATATTATACTTGTAGTAGTAAATTGAAAACAGTTAAAGAAAAAAGAAAAGAAAGTGGTGTATCATTTGAATGTTCAAGTAAAAAGAACCTATCTAATAAAATCAACATTGACAAATTAGAAAAAATTATTTGGAATAGTTTATTTCAAGTTTTACATAATAGTGAAGATGTAAAAAAAGAATACAAGAAAAGATATGATAAGGAGTTAGGATTGAAAGAAAGATTTAAAGGTAAACTCATATTTTTAAACGAAAAAAAAGAACGGATTAGTAATGAGTTTATGAAAAAGATTGAAAAATTGATTGAAATGGGAATTGATAAAGAAATCTTAGAAAAATTAAACGATAAATACAAAAATGATATTTTAGAAATTGGAACTGAAATAGATAATATTAAGTTAGAAGAGGAGAAAAGAGAAGTAAAAGATAGTATTGATGGTTATTTAGAATTAATGAAAATTGATTTAAATAATGATTTTAATATAACCAGAACTAAGGATAGGGTTAAAATAATTGATAAATACATTGAAAGTATTACCGTTAAGAGAACTGAAAAAGAGAATTATAGTATCTTATTAAAACTATTTCTTAAAGATATTGGAAAATATGAAAATGAGAAAATTGAAATATCTGAAAAAGGATTGTTTTATACATTAAAAATTAAATCTACAAATATTCAGTTTTTGATATATAAATACTATTATTGTATCACTCGTATAGAAATTTTAAATAATAAAGTTGTTTGTGTAGGTCTTGAGTAAATAAATCTACACAAATTATTTTCACTTTTTCATCTCTATTTTTTACGTTTTCCTACACTTTGTAATACTTATAGTAGATACTGGTATCCATCATAGGGTAAAATACCAATCACCCACGAGGGTTCATAGGAATAGTTAGTGGGTTAGAAGTCGGATAGTATTCTATAAGATTGAAATAACATCTATACATAATGGAAGAGGTTTCTCCGATAGTATCAAAAATGGTTCTACTATAAATCAGATATGGGGAACAATGAACTGGTCTGAGGAAGTTTAGAATTAAATCAAAAAAGGAAGTAAAACTCTTAAAGGGGATTGGTGTATCCAATACTGAAGTGTTCAAACAAATAAAAATTTTGAAAAAAGATTACAACCTTTTACTTAAAAACTAAAGGTTGATACTATTTACATAAAACTGATAGATAATGAAACAAAGTAAATTAGATTCTAAATCTATACAATGGATAAAAGATAATCCTAAAGAATTCTCTAATGAGTTAATCAGAAAGTCAAAACTGGTTAAAAACTTTTACAAAGAATTAGAACCTTATCGAATGAAAAAAGATAAAGAAGGATATCAAAAATTATTTAAAGAACTATTAAAAAAAGAAGAAGAAAAACAATGGAAGAAAGAATAACCAAACAACAATTAATGAAGATGTATAATGTAAATAGAACCACCATAGAAGAATGGAGAAGAAGGTTTGGGTTACCGATGATAGAAATATCATCTCACAAAAAATACATCAGGAAAACCGATTTATTAGAGTGGGAAAATCAAATGAAACAAAATCATACCTTAGTGTAGTTCAATAATAATTACAGTATCAAAATAAGAATGAATCACTATTTGATATACTATAAAGATGAGTTGTGTTTTACTTAATATATCAGTTCGTGAAATTTGGTTTCTTTGTTGATTGATGTAGTACTTTAAATTATTGAATTTGATATCAATTATTACAGTTTATTTACCCTCCTCATTACCTTTTTCTTTTTTAGATTTCTTCTTACCATAAATTGGTTTACCATTTGGAAGATAACCTAAGAAGAATCCTTTTGATTCCTTTTTTTCTATGACTTTAGGTTCCTCATAAAATTCAGAGTTCAAATACAATTCATTTAAGTAATCCATACCCTTTACAGTACTATTCATAAAAGGTTCTAAACCTCCCTCAGATTCTAAACATTTAATCAAATCTCTTTTAATTAATGGATAGACTAAGTCTTCAATTTTTTTAATCGTTTGAACTTCGTGTTTGTAGTTAGTATCAACTCTCTTCTTACTCCAAAATTCACTTTTACCTTCAATCAAATCAATCATTTCACCAACCTTTTCCATCGTACCTAAGTAGATTGGTTTTCTTTTCCCAATAACTCTTACAGTTATTGTCCAACTACGATTTCCTTTGGTTTTATAATCACCAGTTAGTGTATCTTTTTGTTTGTGTTTGGGGTTTTTACTGATTGATGTAGAAAATGTAGGTGTAAGAGTTTTGTGGTATTTAACCATCTCATTATATCCTTTCCTCATTTCCCCTTTCCACTCTCTAAGTTCTTCCTTCTCCTTTTTCAGTTGAACCTTTATTCTCTCAATCTTCTTTTCTCTTCTTCTAATTTTGATTGTGAGATTTTCATACTTCCTTTTCCTATCTCGTTCCTCTTTTGGAAGGAACTCCCAACCATCTCCAACTTTTTTTATTCGGTATTTATCATCCATCGTAATTGTTCATTTTGATTGAACTATAAAGATATAAAAGTTACCTGACTTTTTCTAAAAGGTTGACATCTGGTAATACCCCATTATACTAAAAGTGTAACAAAGTTTGAGAGGTTAAGGTTCTCCACCTCCATTAAGTGAGAATCAAATTAAAAGTAATAGAAGTTATGAATACAAAAATCAAATGTTTTATCAAAAAAATTATTGAGTTGAACCTAATAATGAAAAACTATGATATCAATAATTCCTTTTTCAGAGAATCTCTGATTCACAACATAGAAATGAATTACGGAGTGAAGATTTCAAAGAGTGAGATGAGAGATTATCTAAAACCATTTATGAGTGGGATAAAGGTTCTCAAAAAATGGTTGTTACCTGACTTTTAGTTGAACTATTGACATCGGGTAAATTGAGATTATACTGATAGTGTAACAAAGTTTGAGAGGGTAAGGTTCTCCTCCTCTTCAAAGTGAGAATCGGAATTAAAAAACAAACAATTATGAGTTTTCTAAAAAAAGGTAAAAAACAAAGTATGAGAAACAAACAAACATCACCGATTCATTTGGGACAATTGATTTCCTATTTGAAAAAAAGAAGTGTAGTAGAAGGAGTGGAATTCAACTTAGATGATGAGTTCTTCATTAACCACTTTAATGGTGGGATTAGAACATTCTTCGGAGTAACTGTTGATAATAATGGATTTCCTTTATTTGATGAACAACAACCAAATGATTCATTCTATGATGATTTCCTATTTGAGTACTACTCAAAATCGATAGGGTTAGAGGAGTGAATATCAGATATCAGTGGTGGTGAATACTATCTACATTATTAATACCACCACACATATTTAGGTATCTCTGTGTAGAAAGTGAGGGAAACGGTTCTCCTCATCAATTAAGTTAAACAAATTAAATAGTAAAAATTATGAATGAAGTGAAAACTAATGAGGAATTGGTAAAGAAGAGTAACCAACCTCAAAACGGAAACAAAGTGTTAAAGGGTATGAATTTGATACCATTTAATAAAATCAGTAGAAATCCCAAAAAAGACCCAAAACATCTTTATAGAATAGATATGTACCCAAATAGTAATATGGTTTATAGAATTTGGGAGTTTAATGAGGATAAAGATAAGATGGTTGAATTTTGTGATTGGAATTCCCCATTTGATGGAGTTTCAACAGATTTTTACTTTAATACATTAAGGAGTAAAATGGGACATAAAAGGTGGTTTATACAACCCATTGAATTAGAAACAATTAAAAATTAAATATTATGAAAAACACAAAAGAACAATTCATTGAATTAAAAAGAACATTAAATAAAACTCTAAATGAGTTATTAGAATCTCACCATCTGACCTATGGAAAAGATAGAGTAATCACTAATCGATGGTATATGGAAAGAATCAATAGTATATATGGTCAAATTGATTCGTTAGTTGAAAAAATAGATAGTGAAGAACTAATTAAAAATTAAGAGATATGAGTAGAACAAAAGATGAGATAAGAGAAGAGATAGTTCAAACACAAAGATGGATAAGAGAATGGTGTGATTGGACGTACCAATGTAAAAAAGGAATAGAAAAGATTAATAGATTAAAAAGAGAATTAAGAACAATTAAAAATTAAGAGATATGAGTAATACAGTAATAAAAGAGGAAGTGGTGAAAAAAAGTAAAAGACTTCCAAAAAGGATTGTTTTTGAATACCAATTACTTAGAGATAAGTACGATTTACGAAAAGGTAGTTGGAAAACTATCAACTTATCCGAACTATCGGAATTGAATACAATGTTTGTGGGTAATCACTATTATGGTAAATCCACCAATGAGGTGATTGAAGAATGGAGAGAATTAAATAAGTGTAGAGATTCCTATGTGAAATTTCCGATTGATGATGATATGGATTTACTAATAAGAAAACTCAAAAAAATGGATAGTCCAAAATACAGAAATATGGATGAGGATTATTTTGAGACTATCATATATACGGGAGGATATGGTTATCCATCATTAAAACAAATACTGTCTGAAACCCAATGGAATTGTTTGAGAAATTTAGAAACACCTAAAAATTAAGAGATATGATTTTTGTTTTTTCAAATTCATAATTTGGAAACTCCCTCATCAGTAATGGTGGGGGTTTTTTCTTTAAAATCAATTATTATTTCACAAAATCTACGAAGTGAATTAAGTTCATCTTCACCAATGTTGTATTTTTTAATTATACTTTTTGTTTCCATATTTGGTTTAATTAATTCCAGTTGAATTAGGTATTGTTAACCCTCCGATATAATTTCCATCACTCAGGTGATGAAATGGAGAACACTTACCTCTATCAATTAATTCCTTCAGAGTAATTGTTCCATAACTATCTCTGATTTTTCTATTTTGTTTCTTCTTCTTACTCATATACTTTTTCTTGAAGTTGTAGTTTCTTTTTAACCTTAGTAATTGTATTAAGAGAAACATCACAAAGTTTAGAAACTTCAACACCTTTCATTCCTCTTTCTAAATACTCAACTACTTTAGAATGTTTGGTTAAGAATTTTAGAGTGGATTCTTTTGTGTTTTGTTTTCTTCCACTATATTTTTCTGGATTCGTTTTTTGAGTGATACGAATCCCTTCCATTTGTCGAGATTTAATCATTGATTTCTCAAATGAACTCATAGTAGAAAGAATGTTCAATAATAATTCAGAGAAGTAATCTTTTTCACCTGAATCATTTAGGTTTTGGAAGTTTGGGTTTCTACAAACAACTCTAACACCTTTTTCGGTCAGTTCCTTCCAAACAGATAATACCGAAAGTGTATCCCTTCCTAATCTATCGATAGAGTGAACCTCAATATGTTTGATAGTTCCGTTATCAACTAACTTCTTAATTTTGTTTTTAATAATGTTTGGTCGTTCCCATAGAGGAATTAATCCACTACATTTATCAATGATAACCTTATCAAATCCCTCCACATTTTGAATCTGTCTTAATTCACTTTGTTCATCAGTTGAAACTCTCGATAGAAATACTTTCATAATTCTCAATATTAGGATTAATAACTATACACCCTTAAATTACGAAAATATATTAATATATACAACTATATTGAGTGTAAATTCACAAAATAAGATTAGTAAAATGAAGTATACTCTAAAATTGGGAAAAGAAGGTTTCTTGTAACTGAGAGAATTACTTTTTTCTAAAAGGGTGGTCTGACCCGTTTTTATATCGGAGTCAATTTTTCCTCTAGGTAAAGTGATTGAGTCTTAATTAATAATTGACCATCTAATTAAATAATTTACTCGAATCAAAAAACTTAACTTCAATATTATCAAATTTGGATTTTATTTTACTCTGATTCTTTGAAGTATTTTCATAAATACCGTAATATATTTTATTGTAATACTTGTCTATTAATTTTATTATATGTTCATCTGAATCAGATAATGAATGACCGTAAACAACAAGTTCTTTACTTTGTGTTTTTCCAAATAAATTCCAACAATGGTTAAGGTAGTCATTGGATAGTATTTTTCTTAATTTAATTTTTGAATCTCCTTCAGTTATTATAATTGGAAATTTTTCAGAATTTATATTATTTGATATTTGTTCAAGAATAGGAGAACCTGGTTTGGATTTTAGTTTGGATGTATAGATTTGGTCAACATCATCTTTAAAAAACATAAGATTTCCATGAAGATATAACAAAGGTATTTTTAATTCATGAAGATGATTTTCAGGGTGGAATGTGAGAATAGTATTTTTTGGGTAGTGAACATATCCAAACTTATCAATGAAATTTTTTGATTCTATTGTTAGATAATAAAGAGATAAGTCGTAATTAGTGGTAAAAATATTTGAGAATTTTTGTAAAGTTTCATTTGTTTTACAATCGGAATCAAACTTTTCTTTATAGAAATCTAAAGGAGGTTGAATATCAGAAATCACAGATATAAATTTTTTTTTCAACTCATTAATAAACGGTTGAACGTTTTCTCCTTTAAGGTTTAGTGAATTGGAAACATTTTTAAAAGTTTCAAGTTTAAGTAATACATCTTCTAAATTTAATTCTTTTGAATCATTTAACAAATCGATAATTTTAGGAGATACTTTCTTATTTATCAACTCTATAAGGGTTGAGTAATTAAATTTATTATAAATATTAATTGAAAATCCATTTCCTAATAATAAGGGTAAATTATTGTTTTTAATTACATTTTCAACTTCTATTAATTTATCCATATTTTATTTTCAACTTGAAGAAAATAATCTTACTTCCCTAATTGTTTCATATATTCCTTAAACATAAAATCGACCATCATTGGGTATATATTTTTATTCATTACATTTTTATAAAACTCCTGTCTATCTCCATGATAATCAATTACAGTATCTTTAAAAAGGTTATTAAAATACTCCTTCTTTACATCATCCGAATTATTACCATTCACCACCTTTTTTAACTCGTCATGAGAATTCATTCGTTGTTGAATCTGTTCTAAGGTTACTTTATCTTCTTCACCTAAATTCTCTCCAAACACTTGGTTAATCCTATCAATGATATCAGAGAGTAGAATCTTTTCATCTTCACCTCTACCACCACCTGATTCACCTGAAATACCAACAACTACACCCTGTTCATTTTCTAAATTTAGATTTGTTTCACCCATCATTTGGATACGAAGTGAATCTAAATCAACGGAATCTACCACTGATACCCTTTCTGATTCTTTCTTTGGTAGTTTTTTATTTAAGAACCTTAGGAATACATAGGATTTCTCCCATTTTACCTCTCCAAAGGATGAGATTTGTGAGATATAGGAATACATTCTAATGAAGGATTGAATCTTAGATTTGAAATCATCTTGTTCTTCCTCATTCAATCGTTCATTGTAGGTATCCACCACCACATCAATGATGGGATGTAACCTCTGGTCAGATTCTGAATTGGAGTAGAACTCCTTACAGAATTCATCTATTTGATATTTAGTATAAAGATTGTATTGTTCAATCTCATACAACATCTGATACAACTTATCAGGGTCGGTTTCCTCAGTTAGAATCGTTGAGGTATAGTAAGGTTGAAAAGATTTAACGATATCTTCCGTATCATTCACAAAATCTAAGATGAAAGTATCCGTTTTACCTCTTTTTGTTCTATTCAAACGTGAGAGTGTTTGAACACATTGAACTCCACTCAACATCTTATCTACATACATGGATTGTAGGAGTGGTTCATCAAACCCTGTTTGGAATTTATTAGATACTATTAGAATTCTGTATCTCGGGTCTTTCAACCCGTTCGGAATAGAGGTGTTTACCAATCCATTCTCCGTATTTAATGAAGTTTCGGTGTTCTCCTTACCATTGTGGTAAATGGTTCCACTAAATCCAACCAAACAACTGTATGGGAGATTTCTATCCTTCATTTGTTTTACCATTTCTTCATGGAAAAGAACACAATGTTTACGTGAACGAACCACTACCATTCCTCTACCTCTTCCATTGATTTTTTTAGAGGTATTCTGAACGAAATGGTTTAAAATGATGGATACCTTTTGATGAATGGTTTCTGAATGTGAATCAACATAGTTTACCAACTCTCTCTTTACTTTACTCTCAGGAACTTCTACATCATCCTCTGAACTTTGAAGAACTTTAAAGTATCGTTTATAGGTTGTGTAATTCTGTAGAACATCTAAGGTAAACCCTTCGTGAATCGATTGTTTCATGGTGTAGTAATGAAACGGAACGAAGTGACCATCTTCATTCTTTCTACCAAAGAGTTCTAAGGTTTTGTTTTTCGGTGTTCCTGTAAATCCAAAGAATGAAATGTGGTTTTGTTTACCACGAGATTCAATCTCAGTTCGAATTAAATCTTCGTAATCTAACACCTCTTCATCTTCGTTCTTAGAAAGTGATTTCTTGAGGTGTTTGGAGGTTTCTCCTGTTTGTGAGGAGTGAACTTCATCTATAACTACACCAAAGGTATGTCCCTTCAATTCTGAGATTACTTCAGATACAAATGGGAACTTCTGAATGGTGGTAATGATGATATCTTTTCCTTTTTCTAAATACTCTTTGAGTTGTTTAGAACCCATCTCCACAGGATTTACTACTCCTCCTGTTTGTTCTAATTTAGATACGGTGTTTTGAAGTTGTTTATCCAATACTTTTCTATCGGTAACCACCAATATGGTATCAAACATTCGTTTGGTATCTCCATCCTTTTGATAGAGAGAGGTAAGGGTATGGGATAACCAACCAATGGAATAGGATTTCCCTGAACCGGTAGTGTGTTGAATGAGGTAGTTGTGACCAACTCCCTCTGTTTTAACTTGATTTCTAATCTTACGGATTACATCCAATTGATGGTAACGAGGGAATATCTGAATATCAAATTTCTTAATGACCACTTTCCCTTTCTGTTCATCCCATTCCTTATCTGATTCCTCAGAAATCAACACAAAGTTCTCAATAATATCTAAAACCGAATCAGGAGTAAGAATCTCATTCCAAAGATATTCTGTTCGGTAATCTCCATCTACTATTGGGTTGGTGATTTCTTTGTTGTAAGGAAGGAATTTGGTTTTCATTCCTCTGAGTTGAGTACTCATACTCACCTTATCATTATCTACACAGAAGTGAACCAAACACCGTTTGAATTTCAGTAGTGGTTCTTTCGGGTCTCTATCCTTTTTGTATTGGTTTTGAGAGTGGATGATGTTTTGTCCTGTGAGTTGGTTCTTCAACTCCATAGTGATGATTGGGATACCATTTAAAAATATCACCATATCAATAGAATTGTGGTTTCGTTTGGAGTAATGAAGTTGACGAACTACAACGAATCGATTCTCAGAATACAACTGTTGGTGTTCTTCATTCAAAGAAGATTTTGGTTTGAAATAAACAAGATTGAAACTACACCCTGAAGTACTGATTCCTTCACGTAAAGTATTGATTATTCCTCTTTGGGAAATGAACTTATCTATGGTCTTGAGAATAATGGAATCAGTTTGGGACTCCTTGAAAGTTTGAAGTTTATAGTATTCCTCTTGTTGAGTAGATTTAATGAACTGTATTACATCTTCTTCAACCAAACAAAGGTCTTTATCATATTTACTTTCGAACTCATTAGAATGAGTAAATGAATGGTGATATCCATTGTTAAGGAGTGATTTCTCAATCCACTCTTCAAATCGTAGTTCTGTGAATTTCTTACTCATCGGTAGTTACTTTTAGTTTACCTGTTACCACCTCTGAGATAAGGGATTGACGATACTCTTTTAGGAGTTCTATTCTCTTTTCTTCAATAGATATGGTATTGTCTATCAGTTGGGTTTGTTCATCTAAATGGGATACGATTTGTTGTTGTTCAGAGAGGGGTGGGACAACGAATGGATATCTACCCAAAAAGGATACTGATATACCTTCCCTTTGACCTTCTCCAACTAAACCTCTGATGTGATAATACTGTGAATCCAAATAGTAGTAACTGAACATTGGATAAATAACATCCTTAAAAATCATTCCACATAATGATTGGTTACAGGTTGTTTCTATTTCCAATATTCCAACGGTTCCTTTAGTCTTTCCTTGTCCGTTTAACCCCATCATCACAGTCCCGATGGGAAGTAATTTAGTACTTGAATTCTCAAATCCTTCTTTGGTGATTCTACCGTCTATTTCTCGTATTTTCTTTTTATTTATTTCACCTGAACTCATCCAAGGTATCGTTCCGTTTTCCCAATATTCGGGTTTAACACGAGATGGGGTTGAACCATTACTCATTTCTGAGTATTGGTAAAGTTTTCCTGTTTTCCAATGACTCGGAATCTCCCCAATCCATTCCACACCACTATCCTTCATCTCCACATTGGGATTCAATCCTTTGGTAACTAATTCATTGATAAGAGAGGTTCTTTTCTCTTTGAGTAGTTCAATCTTTCGTTGGGTTTTCTCAATCAGAGAATCAATGAGTGATGTTTTGGTATCTAAATAGGATACGATTTGTTGTTGTTCGGAGAGGGGTGGGATAATTATTGGATTAAAAGAAATTTCCGTTACAGTAATTTGTGGAATAGCTGTTTGTATAAATGGGAATAGATTTGTTTTGTTCCCTTTACAGTAATAGTATGAATATCTAGAATCTAAGTTTTCATCTTTTGATTTGGAATAAATTGTAGTTTGAGAGGTTGTTGATTTACTTGAAATTAGTTTAACGTGACCAATTGAGTTACCTCTAGCTGGTATTACAATATCACCCTCATTTAATATAAGTTTTGGGTTATTTATATAACCAAAAATTCTATCCTCCTCAGTAGCTGAGTATACAGGAACTTCTCCATTTTCAACTAAATCTTCTTTCAATATGGTAGAACCCATTCCTGAATTATAATAATAACCCCATTTACCCTTTATCCAATGACTCGGAATCTCTCCAATCCATTCAACTCCTGAATCCTTATATGAATTATACCTCTTTCTCATTCTACAATCTGATTTAAGAGGTTTTGAGATTCTTCTTCTAACTTCAGTAAGTCATTGGTTATCTCCTCAGAAGAACGAAGAGGTTTGTATTGGTAGAAGTATTTGGTAAAGTTAATTTCATATCCCACCTTACTCTTCTCTAAATCAATCCAAGATTCAGGTAAATGTGGTTCTACCTCTCTACTGAAATATTCTTCAATATCTTCAGTAAGGGGTATTCGTTCACTATCTCTTAATTTAGAATCAGGTTTGGGTGTTCCATCCTTCTTTCTAACTACTTCACCATTCTCTTTGAGGGGTTGTTCTATGGTTACTTTAGTGTAACCGAAAAACTCATTATCAAAAATCTTAGAGATATCAGATTCTTCAAACTGAGTGTAGGAGTTTAAAATCTGTTGTATTTGTTCTTCATCAATATACTTTCTCTTACTTCCTAAACTCTTCTTCATTGTTTTATGAAGTGAAGAACCATCAATGAGTTGAACCTTTCCTTTTCGGTTTGTTTTCTTTTTATTGGATACAATCCATATGTAGGTAGAAATCCCTGTATTAAAGAACAGAGAGTCAGGTAATGATACAATACACTCCAACCAATCGTTCTCAATAATCCATTTACGG
>Ga0228664_1001154_pt1 | contig 13862 bp, 14 predicted proteins | sample 78DmetaG_FD_183029 | JGI IMG/M metagenome (GOLD analysis project Ga0228664, IMG submission 183029) | Seawater microbial communities from Monterey Bay, California, United States - 78D | ecosystem: Environmental > Aquatic > Marine > Coastal | place: USA: California | collected 2016-09-26 | reverse complement strand
AAGGAACATCCTGACATAACGTTTATTGAGATATCAACAATAGAACAAGTATTCACTCATGTTTTTACAAATGATAATATCACAGTATAATATAAAATTTAGTAAAAATGATTTCTATTAATAATTTTCGTGAAGTCCTATATATTTTTGCACCATTCATAATTGTATGTTATTTTCTACTATTGTCAATATTTAATACTGATATGAAAGGTATAATATATTTGATAGGATTAGTAATATCGTGTATATCAACTATATTTATAGGAAATGGGATAGTTGGAAAATTCAACAATAAAGACAAAGAATCATTATGTAATATAATAACAATAAATCATATTTCTGAGTTTTCAAATATACCAATTAGTTTAACTATATATTGTTTTACTTTGGCATATTTAACATTTACAATGTTATCGTTAACCCCCATATTTATAATACGTGCAATGATTCCAATATTATTCCTTGTTGTATTAATTGGTATGGATATTTTATGGATATCAGGAAAGAAATGTTTTGGTATAGAACAAATAAGTACAGCAGTAGGATTATCAACACTATTTGGTGTTGGATGGGGATATATAATCAATAGTATAAACAACAAGAGTTTACAATATTATACAAGTGAAGACAATACTTGTACCATGCCAAAGAGAAGGATGTTTAAGGTAAATAAACTGTATAAGAATAAACAAGACGTAGATGAACTATATGGTAAGAAATAAGAAACTATACGAGCGAAATTAAATATGATATTTATAATTATATAATTGTAATATTAATATATACAATTATATATAAGAATAATGGAATTAAACATACAGACATTTTTATACATATTTTTGCATTTATGTCCATTTATATTAGTTTGTTTTTTTACTATTTCATCCATATTTGGTAATGACATAAAAGGAATTGTATATTTAGTTGGATTATTAATAAGTATTGGTCTCATAATAATGAGTGATTCAATATTTCTGAAACTTGGTGATAGTTGGTTTAACGATAAACAAAATGCTATGTGTAACCTTTTTACATTTGGTCAAAGTAGTTTATCAAGTTTATCAATTGGACAAATGATAATCGGGTTTTCATTTTCCTATTTGGTTTATACAATGAATGTTGTAAATGAAAAGCCGGATTTCGCATCAAACTGGCCAACAATTGTTTTCTTTTCGCTATTAGTAATAGCTGAATTAGGAATAAATACAAATATAATGACATTTATAAAGACATATTTGGCGAAGATAATAGTAGGAGGCATATGCCTGATTATATTGGCAATTATCATTTATGCATTATACGCTGCATTTTCAATGGATAGTGTAGGTCAATATATTATAGATCATATGTATTTAGTAGTTACGAATATTCTAATTACAGGATATCTGGTATACCAATTCTTTACAGCTGATACCATTACTAAATTAATACAAAAAATATCAAAAATAAAAGAACAACCCGAAGAGAAAGGGCCGGTTCAATCGGGTGGAGGAATGGAAGATTATTGTTATGAATGGCATACCAGTATATTAACCTATCTTATAGCGGGAGGACTTGGTGTAGGATGGGCAACAATCGTTTCTGCATTTGAAACTCCCCGATTACAATATTTTAATAAGGGAGAAACCAGTGATTCATGTGGTAAAGTAAAAAATGACCAATTTGCATGTAAGGTATATAAAAACGGTGATCCAAATAAAGCGGCAATCACGGATGATTCACAATGTCCATTAAATGGTGCAAACAACAGATTATTAGAAGGGATTTATACAAAATCTGGATTTAATACAGGTACATATACGAATATTAGCCAAGCGAATTCTCTCGCATCAGGTGGAACAGATGCAACATTTAATGTTACAATCAACGCTACCGGCGAAATATCAGGTATAGAGGTTGTTAGGAATGGTAAAAATTATAAAAAAGGTGATGAAATCATGATTAGTGGGTCTGTCCTGGGTCCATCAACCAAAGACCTTCATATTAAAATACAATCTAACCGATTACTTGATTGTAGTGAAAAATCTTGATTACAATGAAAGTAGCATAAAATTATAATAATGAATACTTATTATAATTTAGATATACGCATATTAAATTTCAAAAATATGAATATTTTCTTGTAACCATTTTTGAATATTTGCAGCGGACCGTTTGCGATGCATACCATCGGCAATCATTCGTACAGAATGATGTTCCATTTTAAAATAATACAAAAAATGTTTAGTAATATTAATAAGATTTGCATTTTTATATTTTGCAATCAAATCATTATATGAAAACTGGGGTTTATGTTTACGTTCATTGACATTATTATGAAAAACAAATAAAAAATTAACCAAATCGTCCTTGCATTTAATAGTATTTGTATTCATACCTTGTATATATCGCGTAGCATGTTCTGAACATGATGGACAGGGTAAATTATTGCAAACATTAGTAATAATTTGGAGAAGTTGTGTTTTATGTTCTTCAAAACATTCTGTCTTTATTTTAGCTGCAATTGTATGAAAGAAATACCAAGTAGGAGCTCCCCATAACATTGTATCTTTTTTTTGATTGATTGGAGTTACAGTTTGTTGTATATTTTGACGTGGTTTAGGCTTTGGTTGTTGAATAATATTCATTGATATATTAGCTCTGGTTGTAGATTGCACCGGTATATTCGTAGATTTTAATATACTTCGTGAATTTGTAAAATGCATTTAACTATTATAATAGATAAATATAAAAAATATATCACAATACATCATATATGTCATCAAAACAGGATCTAATAAATACAATAAAAAGTTGGGTAAAACTTGATAATGAAATACGTTCGTTAAAAAAAGAACAAAATACAAGAAATACTGAAAAAAAGGAGTTATCAAAACTGCTCATAGAGATTATGAAAACGAATGAAATAGATTGTGTAGATATTAAAGATGGACAATTATGTTATTTACAACAAAATGTAAAAAAGCCAATAACAAAAAAGAATTTATTATCTATTTTATCTAAATATTATAAAGGAGACATAGAAAAAGCTACAAATATTACAGAATATATTTCAACAAATCGTGAAGAGGTAGTGCGGGAGACAATAACCCGTAAAATTAAAGAATAATATAATTAAACCAATCCAAACTCGGGTATTGTGATATTTCCCCCAACATTTACATATTTTGCGATAATTTTAGGATTCTCAACCGAGTTCATGATATCCTCAGTGTTATACACATTTTTATTATGGTCAATATAGTAAACGATACCCATGATTTCCTTTGCAAATACGTCTACAGATTTAGTAGATTCTGTTTTTTCTGTTTCTCCATCAACATGTACAGCACCATGTGGTGTCCCTTTAGAATGTGTTCCACAATATTCACACCCGATTTTACGGCGTCGTGTACATTGTTCATTATTCGCCCGTAATGCATTACATCGGTTTGTTACTGGAATTGCATTTTTTATACGTTTTCTTTTAATAAAATCGTCCTTTACCAATAATAGTCGTTCAAAATCGTATACATATTGTAACAATTCACTTCTATCTTCATTCGCAATAGACATTTTCTCATTAATTTTTTCACATATTTTTGTTTTTAAATCACCAATATAGGTTTCAATTTTAGTATTAATACGTCGCTCCATGATATATAATAATATATTATGAAATTATTATAAATCAATTTTTTAAATTATAAATTCTCCAATGACTTAAACAGATTCGGTTAATTCAACAACCGCATCTGTAGACGCGATGGACTCTGTTTTATCAGTATAAATATCAGTAATTTCTTTAATTTCACACACTTTATCTGGGTCAACATCGTTATATTGGATGCGTCTTGTTAAATAAGCAGATAAGAATATGTTCTTGTCGGTAGCAGTGGTAGTTTGTGTATCATTCAACTTCAATGCCATAAATAAACCATTTGTAATAAATACTGTTAATGTTTTATTGTCCAAGTAATTTTCAAAGACAACAAACCCACTTAATATCATATTGATTAAGTATCCAATCATAGCGAGTTGTCCACTTCTTGCATAATACTTGTCCCAAAACCAAATGCAGTTTCTTTTTTCTTCGGGTAAACGAACTAATGCTTCACCAACAGCGTCATTATCTCTGGGTAATTCAGGATTTATATGCAAATAATCAATCATTTTTGTTTCACGTCTTATTTCTGCAAAATACATATGTAAAAATAGGACGAAGACAATAACATTAAATGAGAATGCACTATCTTTCATATCATCACCGGTGCTAACAGCATCACTCATTCCACAAATATGATCTCCACATTTTTGTGGTACAAAAACAACCAAAAAAGAACCCATTAAAGCTCTGTAAAATTCTGTAATAAAAGCAATATACATACCTATTTTTTGTTTGAAATCTTGGTCACTCACTGTTTCCTTTAAAGATTCTATGCATGTAAGTTTCTTTACTTCTTCGGCTTTTTCTTTAGGAGAATCAATCATTTTAGAGCTTTCGGTACTTTCTGTATTCATTACAGGTTATATATTCAAATCATATTTTTTTTTGAATATATACAAATTTTACTAAATAGCTTTTTGTATCTTTATATATAAATGTCAACACGAAAAAATAATAAATCACCTTACTATAAATCTCCAAAAAACACTTCTTCAGGAAAAGATACTTTTGTAGCTTTATTATCCCCTACTTATCCACGTAATAAAAATAAAACAGACGAGTTAGATATAAAAATTAGAACTCTAACAAATTATTTCAGGAATAAAGAACAAGATGGTATTAATGCTACTTGGAAGGAGGTAACCCCTGTAAAACGAAGTTCAACTGTAAGCAAAAATTTAAATAATTTAAAAGGTGGACGAAAACAAAAGGGTACTAAGAAAAAGAGACGTAATAAAACTAAAAAAAGGGTAATAAAAAATCAACGTAAGTGATAATATAAACATGGTTTTTAATAAAAAAATATTTATATACTTTTTATTAAAGTTTGTAATTAAAACATTTTATGTAATTTAGTAAATACTTCAGCCGCAACAATACATACTTCACGTAGATTTTGTGCAACCAAATTTTTGTCAGTGGTTTGAGCATATGCTACACGTATAATACTATCAGTATCGTGGGGGTGAACTTTTTTAAATCCACAAAAGGTCAATAACTTCTGGTCTATAAAGAATTTCTCATATAAAATATACTCAAGAACTTTACCAATTGTATAGTCTTCATTTTCAAGTACAATATCATATGAAAAGTCCATATTTGTTTCACTTAACTTTATCATTACCATATCAGAATCAATTGAGTTAACCAAATCTGTTATTTTTTTATGTAAAACTTCACACGCCTTTTTAACAATATCTTTGTTTTCATAAACACCTACTGATTGAATTATATAATCAAAACTATCTTGTTTATAATATCGTTGTGCATCCAATAAATAGAAGTTGCGTTTCTGTATTTCTAATTCATCTGCAGTCAATCCATCTGCTCTTATTTTATTTTCATGTTCTTCCCAAACTGTTTTAGCTTTTACTGAATCAAGTGTATTTCCATAAGAACATGTAGATACTACATTAAACATACTGTTTTCGTTAGCACTATTAACCGAAAATTCCGCGGACAATTTCAGTTTTTCGCCTGGAATTGTATTTCCAATCTTTGGACGTAATCTTGCAAAATCAATATACATGTTTGTACGTGAACAGGGAGGGAATATCTTCATAGTTTCGTTTCTTGTCAAATAATTATCTGTATTTTTATTGCGAATACGGAAATCTTCAGTAGTAACATATTTCATAGTATCGGTATCATTCTCTACATCTATATCTAATACATAATTCTCTGGCAATATTTCCAAATCAGTGATGTGAATAGGAATACAGCTTAGTCTATGTTTTAAAATTTCATTGTGTAATCGGGTTGTATTTGTATAAATAATACATTGTTTATCTTCATATACCTCTGTATGGAATACTGTTGTCGGTATATCATTAATAATGGTACGACGTAGTGCATTTGCTAAACTTACATTTATATTACTAAGTGTAAATTTAAATGTAGTTTCGTCGTTTATGATATTTGAAAGAGAAGGGTCCATTATTTATATAAAAGGTTATATATTTATATACATTATAAACATATAAATCTCTATCAATTTTTTAAGCATTATCTAAAATATACCTCTCAATAAACTGAGTTCTTTCTTCTACAGTCAATAAACCGAAAATAAACTGTATTTTACGAGAGAGTGATGAATCTATTCGTGATGTTATAAATGGAATCATTTCGTTCATTAATTTAACGTTGTCTAATTGTTGATTTGCATAATAACGGCTCCATATTGTAAAACAAAGAGGTAAATCCTCTATAGAAATATTATTTACTTCATCTGGATTGTCAAGGACAATATAAAGTGGAATTTCTGTAAGTAGACAAAATTGTTTCAAATCGTGCAATAAAATATTATTATTATACTGTGTACCGTATATATTATCTAAAATATTCTTATCTGTATGATAAGAGCGAATATCTCGTAATAATTCTTTATTCTGTAATTGATATGTATATGGAATAATACACCATAAGCGTAATTCCAATGGTAAATTTTGTATTCGCTTTGTTAATGTATTCATCTATATAATATCTATTGAAGACTTTATTTACATTTATAATATTATGTAAATGTAAAATTATTTATATTTCTTATACAATCCAACGACGTTCACCGTCTTTTTTATTGAACGTATAATATCTCCCTGGATAAGTGTTTGATTCAACTATTGTAATATGGTTGTTTTCACGCGCCAAATTTTCTGCTTCGGTTCTACTTATTGTTGTAGGTGTATTAACTACTGTAGCTGGTGGCATAGTAGTTGCACGTTCTGCTGATATCATGGAGGTAGGTCCATCACCGGCTGCTGGTGGCATAGTAGTTGCACGCATTTTTGATGCAGGTGGTTGTGGTAACATTTCGGTAGTGTCTGCTTTTCGTTTTTCTGTAAGTGTTTTTGTTCGTAAAGCTTCCTCGGTAGCTTTTTTCGCGCGGGAACGCTTTCTTAATGCCTCTCTGGATTGCTTTTTTCTATCTTCCACTTCTGTTTCTCTTTTTCGCATTTCTTCAGCAGCTGCAAATTTTCTTTTTTCATTTTCTTCAGCATCTCTTATTAACTTTTGCTCTTCCTCTTCCTCTTTTTTTTTCTCATCCTCTTTTTTTTTCTCATCCTTTTTGAATTCATCACTTTTCTGGTATTCGTCTTTGTCTGCTTCAATCCATGCATCATTCCATTCATCAATCATATACATTTCGTCAGAATATGAAAAATCACCATAACCCTCATCATATGTTTCACTATATCTATCATCAACACAACGAGGTACTAACCAATCTTCTATCAAAATATCAGTTAACTTTCTACCCGAATCAGGGTTTTTTTTGTTTTCTTCTACTGCATCTTTTTTTGCTTTTCTCCACCCTTCATTCCAACTATCTCTAATATACTCTTCTACATAACGTATACGTTGTTCCTTTGCTTCTTGAAATTTTACAAAAGGGTCCTCTCCATATATGGCAGTTTCCAAATGATCCAATTCATAACTTTCTTCTGGTTTCCATAATGCGTGAGCGTCATTAATTTTTTCAAGAAGGAAAGCATAACCAACATCGTCGGACTCATCTCGTACTTTTTCTAGTTTATCAATGATTATTTCAAACTTCTCATCACGTATTTTCTTCATTGCATCATAATTATCTAATTCAACTTGAATCCGTTTATTTATTTCTCTAAATATCGTATCTTCTACTGCTTTTGGCAATACTGGAATGAGTGATGGAGCTTTGGCTAAGGATTTTTTCTTCTTTAATCTGTCTTCTCTTGTATCTGTCTTCATTCCCTTAAGTTTTTTAATAGCCGCGTGTGGTTTATCTTTATTGTAAAAAGATTTCATTACTCTACGAACATATTTATCATCTTCCTTCTTTAATTCCTCTGTATATTCTTTTGGTGAAGGTAAATCTTCTGGTATTTCGTATTCAGTGGGGTCTTTATAAGGGGACTCTGGTGATGGTGATGGTGTTTTTTTCGTTTTTGCTCCACCTTTGCGTGACCTATTCTTAGAGCGTTTTGCCGTACCAGATTTCTTCTTTTGAGTATTCTTTAAAGATTTCTTTTTTAAGGTCTTCGTTGAAGATTTAAAAGGCATATTATATAGTATCTATAGATTTGTATTTTGTTATATTCTGCGAACTGCTAAATAAAGTCATTATATTATGGTGTAATATAATGGCACTAAAATATGAAAAAATTATTGGTGTACAAACATCATGGCAACTACAACGAAAAATAGTATAACTGGTAACAATAAAATCAACCAAGCGATACTGGAAGCTCCCGCTCTACACATCAAGTTCAATATCCAAGTCCAAAATAGAATATAAACAATATTAATGACAAAAATAGCGGTAACACTGGTCACATCACATTCATATGCACCTAAACAGAATACATTCACATTATTCAAATTTTGAATATACATTACAATTAATAGTATCATAGAAATCACCAAGTACACATACGAAGGTGTACATAAGTTTCTCAATCCAGCAATGGTCATTGTATATAGATAATATAAAGAAAAAATACTGTCTTTATATTAAAATTATTACTTTTTGGAATTACGTTTTCTGGTACCTCTCTTTTTTCCTTTACGTTTAGTTTTGCCTCCAGTCATATTAGGCATAATACGCGTAGAAACACCTCTTAGGTCGTCGTTATGCATATTTATAGGATATGGTAAATTAGGTGAAGCGCCTCCTGTAAAAAAAAGAGGGGCAACATTCTTGCATCCAGCCTTTTTTGTATATTGTTTTGATTTCTTACCTTTTAAACCAATTTTTTTTGATGTTTTCCCAGACTTAGCCATATTATATTATATAATAACAAAATTATTCAATATCCACGTGTGTCAACATATGGCGTCTACAACAAACTTTCGTTAATCCTAAATCGTCAAGAATAGTTCCCTCAATCGTCTTTTCTGTATTACCTTTTGTTAAATAAATAACATTTTCAGTGGACTTACCCTGCAATAATTTAATACGGCGAACTTCATTTTGGTAATATCTATATTTGTCGGCTAATACCATACCGCATGTGAAACACTTTACTGGAATAATCATATTTAATTACGAATCTATATTATAAGAATATATAGTTATTTGTAAATCAATTTTTTGATAATATTATTTTAAACAAAAATATATGTAAATATTGTATTTTTTGGTTGGTTATTGGGTTTTATTAATTATTATATCTCGTTCTTCATCTGTAAGCGGAACAAGTTTTTGAGTTAATAAAATTTGAAATATTTTTTGTTGGTTTAATCCTCCAGCAGTATTAAAGATACGACAAATAAAGACGGTGTTTTCATCTGTATGGTTTTTTGTATTATCTAATCTTTCCAAACTTAAATAATTCCAACTATTTCTATCTTTGGAAAAAGGAATACCAGTATAATAACATTTAAATCCTTGGATTATTAATTTTTCGTACATTTGGTTAATTGTTAAAATATTACCATCAGTCTCATAATTTCTCATTTTACTTTTTTTATCGTGTCTTTTATAACGATTATACATGTCATTTATTATTTTTTTTTAATTTTTTATATTACATTGTTGGCTATATTCTGGGTTTATTTTATTTTTTCCATTTACATTGACTTGACAATTAATAATAACTCCATTCTGTTTAGGTGTATTATTCCACCATTTTTTTACTATTTCTCTTAACTCATCTTCATTTGTTGGATTATGTAATTCATCCAAAATTAGTTTATAACATTGTATCCAAGATTCTTTGAGATTAGGTATTGCGTTATGTTGTTGAACGTTGAGTTCATTCGCAATTTTGGTGCAATGTTCTGGTAAATGTTCTCTGGTAGGACCATTGTTTTGAATACCTACGCGCCAATCACAATTAAAATCTTCTACAAGACGCATATTTGATATATCACAAATATTAGGTATGCTTTCATACCATTCTTTTTTTAATTTGTTATATGGTTTAAGTTTTAATCTAATATATTCGTTTCTATCATTTCTACTTTTATCACGAGCCACTATTTTAGTGCATTCTCTGCACCCGTATGTCGGTGAATTACATATTTGCTCTTTGCCGCTCTCTTTGTCAATATTATTTATACCACTATTATTATATTCGCTATTAAAATATTTTGGAGTTATAGGTTTTGGCTCATTACATTTCATACAATTTTCTATAATTAAAATGATATCTTTTTCAATAACAACACGTCTATTTTTCTTTGTATTATTTGATTTTATTCCAGAACGTTCTGGTGTAATATTACCTTCTTGAATTTTACCATTTTCAAAATCTTGTTCCCATTTACGGCGTAAAAGTTTATCTTCTTCTTCATACTGTTGTTCCCTTGGCATATTTGGGCTATTATGATATACACACGGTAGTTCAATTTTATGCAAAATAATTGTACTTATAAAACAAAATATATACATAATATAAATGAAACCCGTGATTTTGTTAATATTATTATGTATAAGTATCGTAATCTTAAACGCGTATACAATCAACGAAACATTTGAGACAATAAAAGATATAAAAAAGAAAGAGGCAGGAGAGAATGAAGAAGATTTTTATAAAACAGGTAAAGTAATGGGGTCAGATGAATTAAGCGATGAAATGAAAGAAAAAACCGATTATACAAAAGCTTTAAATGATTATGATGTGCAATATCATAATACCCCTGAACAAATAGCCAGAGATAGCAAAATAAATTTAGACACAAATATAACATGGGTATATGATACGGTTAAGAAAGAAAAAGTAGCAATGCAAACCCCTGCAGTACAAGGAAGTTATATATATTATAAATTAGGCGAACCAGGATATAAATATGGAGGGTCCACATATGTCCCTAATTACGAAGAAAGTGTATTGTTATCAAGTTCTAATGATTATTTGAAAAAATCTACATAAGTTTCATACCTTTTGTGGTTTTTTTCTTGACGACAACTTTATTTGCCTCTTTATCATGAAGTGCATGATGACATTTTTCACAAACAGTGATTAAATTCGCCTTATGATTTTTATGAAAAGTATTAATAAACCCATTATCATTTGCATCACATTGATGCTGTAAATGATGAACGTCCTCTCCAATGGTTTCTTTACAAATTTCACAAACACCTTTAATTTTCTTAGCATTATATGTACTTAGTTTGTTTGATAAAATCCCACGTGTTTCTGGATTATATTTATTTCGTATTCCGTACGCCTTTTCTAAGAAGATATCATCAAGGTGCAATGATTTACAAACCTCCAAACCATAAATACGTGGACCAGACCCATCTTTTAATTTACGATTATAAATCAACATGTCTTGTTCACGGTCGTACGAAACTTCCATATGCATTTTAGATAACCGTTCAAGTGCTATAATTTCCTCATAATTAACAATCTCATGAAAATGAGTAGCAAAAATATAAGAGCATTTCTTATCAGTAAGGTCTAACAATCCAGCGACAAAAATACTTAATGCAGATTCCAATTCTGTCCCCGAACAAAGTTCATCTCCCAATATAAGACTATTTTCATCTGCCAATTTTAATATAACCCGCAATTCACTCATTTCCACCGCGAATGTAGAAAGCCCTTTAAATATATTATCATTACCCAAGATTCGTGAGAAGATAGCAGTATATGGTTTATAAACAAACGATGAACATGGTACATACATACCAGTTTGTGCCATTATAATAGAGACTCCAATGGAACGTATAAGAGATGTTTTTCCAACAGCATTTGTTCCGTATAGGAGTATTCCATCCCGCGAATCAACATTACCTAATGATATATCATTTGGTACATATATCTCATCTTGTTGTAAATGTTCAATTAAACAATGTCGCATATCGGTAGCAACAAATCCTGATTTAGTTGCATCATTATTAATGACGGGTTTACAGTAATTGTATTTCTTTGCCGTATACGTTTTTGTGGTCAACACATCTAATTTGGCAATATAACTTGATATATTAGCAATATCATGAAAAAACGTGTTTTCAAGCTCGGCGAGCACTTGTAAATAAGTTTCCGCAATTAATTTGTTCAAAACGCCTTTATAATATAAAATGGTTTTACATGTTTCGTTTAATTCTGGAAACATAATCTCATAGTTAGCCCCAGACGATTTTACATATTTTAGCTCATCTAAATTAATAGATAAATCATCTGTAATAGGTAATATCCTATCATTTTTCTTTGTAGATTTAACACCAACAGTTATCCAGTGCTTTAATTTTGCTAATCGTGTTTGTGTAATAACCAAGCATAGACCCGATTTTTCAGTTTCGTGTATTTTTATGTATTCAACAGGTGTCGGTGTATTTTCATTAAAATTAATAATTCCATTCATAAAGGTGTGTATCTCTTTGAAATTTGTTTGTGCGGTATTGTATTTTGCAATTGCATCATCTAATTTAACTGATACCCCCGTCTGGATAATATTGGTAGGGAAGGTAGTCATTGACTGAGTCATACTACAAGCTTCCATAATTAATTTTGTATCAAGAAATGTCGTGATTTCAGTGATTTTTGTATCAATCATATTACTATAATTGTCAGGTTCTCCATCTATCAAAAAAGAACTACATAAATATTTACAAATATCATTATCTTCATATAAACATACATTCATTTGTTGAGTATAAACCAGAGACTTGTATAATGAATGAATAGAACTTGGATTAATTGTACGAACAACAAGTTGTCTATTTATTTTCTCCATATCCTTGATTTTTGTGAGTAATTTACGAAAAGATAAAACCATTTCATAATGTTCTCGTTCCAACATCATTTCTATCTGTTTATATTCGTTTGTTAGCCAGGATTCATCAAACGTAGGAGTAGTTAAATAATATTGAAACAATCTACGTCCCATGGGAGTATTACAAGTATTTAATAAAGACATAACAGATGATAGTTTTCCCATTTTCTTGTTCTCTGTAGTCATATCCCCAATAATATTTAATTGTAGCAAAGTATGATTAGGTAAGATAACGCGATTAGATGTATTATTGAAGGTAGGTAATGAAATTTTATTAATTAAGTTGCTGTTATGTTCTTGAATAAAATTCAATAAAAAACAAAAGGACTGAGTAGCCAAGATATGTTCTTGAAATTCCCTACAAACAGAATACGTATCTTCTTTATAAAACATAGTGAGGACTTCTTTAAGATATTTTTCTTGAGTACATCGTGTAATTTTATCATTAGATTTATCATTAGAATCAATCAAGTGTACAGAATTAGTTTGTATTCCAGTATATTGTACAATAGTTTTAATAGTAGATTTGTCAAATGGTGATATAATAATAATTTCACTGGGTGCATAAATAGAAATATACCTCTCAAGTTCATCAAAGGTAGTAACACTCATATGAAAAGCGGTTTCATATTGAAAAATGGAAGAATGTCCTGTAAATATATCAATAACAGATACACCGTAAACCAATAACTCCTTGGTTCTCTCATTTGCACTCGTACGTAAAGAGGTGACAGATGGTGTATATAATTCAAACCATATAGTCATAATATTATTAGACATAGCTGGTTTACTATCGGTTTCGCATGATATATAGGTGCCTGGAGAATATACATTATGTAAAACCCTTTTTATTTCAGTTCCAGTTTTTTCTTGAATAAATACGGGTATGGTAAATCCATTATCTGTTAATTTGGCAATATATTTATCAACTGTATAATCACGAAATCCAGCCATAACAATTACCCCATTCTCAAAACTCTGGGTTTTGGCTGAAATACTTAATCCGCAAATAGTA
>Ga0228664_1001145_pt1 | contig 13971 bp, 12 predicted proteins | sample 78DmetaG_FD_183029 | JGI IMG/M metagenome (GOLD analysis project Ga0228664, IMG submission 183029) | Seawater microbial communities from Monterey Bay, California, United States - 78D | ecosystem: Environmental > Aquatic > Marine > Coastal | place: USA: California | collected 2016-09-26 | reverse complement strand
TCGAGCAGAGCCAGCACGTCGCGCCCCAGTTGCTCGATGCTGTAGGGCCCTTCAGTCACCAGCGACTGGCCATGGCCGCGGGTGTCGTAGCGCAGCACCTGGAAATGGCGGGTCAGCGCCGGCATCTGCACGTCCCACATGTGCAGGTCGGTGCCGAGGGAGTTGGACAGCACCAGCACCGGCGCGCCGGCCGGGCCTTCGAGCTGGTAGTTGAGATCGCCATCGGCGAGACGTACGGCAGGCATGGATAACTCCTAACGCGAAAATTGTTGGTGTTCGGCGACGGCCCGCTGCACCCAGCGGCGGGCCTGTCCCAGGTAATGGGCCGGATCGAGTAGACGCTCCAGCTCGGTAGCGGACAGCTCTGCGCTGACCTCGGCATTGGCGCCGAGCACCGCACGCAGGTGCACGCCCTGCTGCACCGCCTGGCGGCAGCACTGCTCGACCAGGTGATGGGCGGCATCGCGGCCGATGCGCTGGGCCAGGGCGATGCTCACCGCCTCGGCCAGCACCAGGCCCTGGGTCAGTTCGAGGTTCTCAAGCATGCGCGCGGCGTCCACCTCCAGCCCCGGCACCGCCAGCAGCGCCTGCTGCAGCGCGCCGGAGACCAGGCAGCACAGCTCCGGTAGGGTTTCCCACTCGGCGTGCCACAGGCCGAGGCTGCGCTCGTGCTCCTGCGGCATGGCGGCGAACATCGTCGCCACCAGGCCCGGCGCGCGGGTGGCGGCGCCGATCAGCACGGCGGCACCGACCGGGTTGCGCTTGTGCGGCATGGTCGACGAGCCGCCCTTGCCTGGCGCCGACGGCTCGAACACTTCGCCGGCCTCGGTCTGCATCAGCAAGCTGAGGTCGCGGCCGAGCTTGCCCAGGCTGCCGGCGATCAGCCCGAGCAGGCTGGCGAACTCCACCAGGCGGTCGCGCTGGGTGTGCCAGGGCTGCTCGGGCAGGTGCAGCTGCAATTCATCGGCCAGCACCTCGGCCACCGGCCAGGCCTGCTCGCCGAGCGCCGCCAGGCTGCCGGAGGCGCCGCCGAACTGCAGGCACAGCAGGCGCGGCTTGAGTTCGTTCAGGCGCTGGCGATGGCGGGTGATGGCGCCGAGCACGCCGGCCAGCTTCATGCCCAGGGTCACCGGGGTGGCCTGCTGCAGCCAGGTGCGCCCGGCCAGCGGCGTGTCGGCATGGCGTTCGGCCTGCGCCGCCAGGGCATCGCCCAGGGTGGCGAGGTCGCTGTCGATCAGGTCGATGGCGGCGCGCAGTTGCAGCACCAGGCCACTGTCCATGGCGTCCTGGCTGGTGGCGCCGAGGTGCACGAAGCGCTCGGCCTCCGGGCTGGCAGCGGCGATGCGCTTGCCGAGGGCCTTGACCAGCGGGATGGCGGAATTGCCCGCCGTGGCGATGGCCTGGGCCAGCGCCGGGTAATCGTAGAGCTCAGCTTTACAGGCGGCCTCGATGGGCGCCACGGCCTCGGCGGGGATCAGCCCCGCATGTGCCTCGGCCCGCGCCAGCGCGGCCTCGAAGTCGAGCATGCCCTGCACCCGGCCGGCATCGCAGAAGATCGCGCGCATGGCCGGGGCGGTGAAGTAGGCATCGAAGAGTTGGTTGCTCACGAGCGAAACGCTCCTGGGAAAAATGTACGGCTAGTGTGGCATCAACCGGCGGCGCCGCGCACGGCACCGTGGGAGGGGCTTTAGCCGCGACGGCTTAAAGGCGTCGCCGCTGAAGCGCCTCCCACAAGGTTCACACCAGCCCGATGACCGGGCGTAGGGTGGGCCGGGCGGCGATCCGTTTTAGCCCCCCATGATGACAGCGCACAGTGCGTAGGGTGGGCTTCAGCCCACCGGGGGCGTCATGGTGGACTGAAGCGAATCACCATCCCTTCACGCACTATGGACATGGTGGGCTAAAGCCCACCCTACAGATGTCATTCACACCCGCTCGATGGCCAGCGCCAAACCCTGGCCCACGCCCACGCACATGGTCGCCAGACCGAGCTTGCCGCCGGTCTTCTCCAGGTGGTGAACGGCGGTGAGCACCAGACGATTGCCGCTCATGCCCAGCGGGTGGCCGAGGGCGATGGCGCCGCCATTCGGGTTGACCTTGGCGCTATCGTCCGGCAGGCCGAGGTCGCGGGTGACGGCCAGGCCCTGGGCGGCGAAGGCTTCATTCAGCTCGATCACGTCGAACTGCTCGATGCTCAGGTTCAGCCGCGCCAGCAGCTTGCGCACCGCCGGTACCGGGCCGACGCCCATGATGCGTGGCGCCACGCCGCCGCTGGCCATACCCAGCACCTTGGCGCGCGGCTTGAGGCCGTACTTCTGAACGGCTTCGGCAGAGGCCAGGATCATCGCCGAGGCGCCGTCATTGAGGCCCGAGGCGTTGCCGGCGGTGACGGTCTTGCCTTCGCCATTGACCGGCTTGAGCTTGGCCAGGCCTTCGGCGGTGGTGTCGGCACGCGGGTGCTCGTCACGGTCGACGACGATCTCGCCCTTCTTGGTCTTGATCACTACCGGGACGATTTCCTCGGCGTAGTAACCACTCTCCTGAGCGGCCGCCGCACGCTGCTGGCTACGCAGGCCGAAGGCGTCCTGGTCGGCGCGGCTGACGCCGTAATCCTCGGCGACGTTGTCACCGGTGACCGGCATCGGATCGACGCCGTACTGTTCTTTCATCAACGGGTTGACGAAGCGCCAGCCCAGGGTGGTGTCTTCCAGCTTCTGGCCGCGGCCAAAGGCGCTGTCGGCCTTGCCCATCACGTAAGGCGCACGGGTCATCGACTCGACGCCAGCAGCGATGGCCAGCTCCATCTCGCCCGAGGCGATGGCGCGGAAGGCGGCACCGACCGCCTCCATGCCCGAAGCGCACAGGCGGTTGAGGGTCACCCCCGGCACCGTTTCCGGCAGACCGGCGAGCAGCAGCGCCATGCGCGCCACGTTGCGGTTGTCCTCGCCGGACTGGTTGGCGCAGCCCATGAACACTTCATCGACTGCCGACCAGTCGACCTGCGGGTTACGCTCGATGAGCGCCTTGAGCGGAATCGCCGCCAAGTCGTCGGCGCGCACCGCCGACAGCGCGCCATTGAGGCGACCAATCGGCGTGCGCACGGCGTCGCAGATGAATACGTCGCGGCTCATTCCTCACCCCCGGCCTGGCCATGGGCGGCGGCGGTGCGCGTTTCCAGGGCGCGCAGCGCTTCCAACTCGCTGTCGTTCGGCGCCTCGGTCACGGCCAGATTGTCGGCAAAGCGGATGGCCCAGCCGGTATTCTCGATCACCTGCTCGCGGGTCACGCCCGGGTGCATCGAGGTAACGATGAATTCGTTGCTGCCCGCTTCCGGTTCCATGATGCACAGGTCAGTGATGATGCCCACCGGGCCCTTGCCGGGCAGGCCGAGCTGCTGGCGGTGGTCGCCGCCCTCGCCGAAGCCGACCGAGGTGATGAAGGCCAGCTTGTCGACGAAGGTGCGGTGCGACTGCTTGAGGATGATCAGCACTTCCTTGGCGCTGCCAGCGATCTCCGGCGCGCCGCCGGCGCCGGGCAGGCGCACCTTGGGGTTGTGGTAGTCACCGATCACCGTGGTGTTGATATTGCCGAACTTGTCGACCTGGGCCGCGCCGAGGAAGCCGACGTCGATGCGCCCGCCCTGCAGCCAGTAACGGAAAATCTCACCAGTCGGCACTACGGTGTCAGCGGTTTCGGCCAGCTCGCCGTCACCGATGGACAGTGGCAGCACGGTCGGTTTGGCACCGATGGGGCCGGACTCGTAAATCAGCACCACTTCAGGGGCGTGGGTCAGGCGCGCCAGGTTGGCCGCCTTGGATGGCAAGCCGATGCCGACGAAGCAGACGCTGCCGTTGCCCAGGTTGCGCGCAGCCGCCACGGTCATCATTTCATTGGTGTTGAAGTCGCTCATCACTTGGCCTCCGCGTTCAATTTCGCCTGGAACTGCAGAAAATCTTCAGTGCCACGGATGTAGGTATCGATCCAGGCGGTAAAGGTTTCGCGGTCGCGCGCGATGGGGTCCCACGCTTGGTAAAAGCGGTTGTCGCGTTCGTAGTAACCGTGGGCATAAGACGGATGCGCACCACCCGGCACGACGCACACGGCGGTTAGCGCCCAGCTCGGCAATACGCAGGCGTTCATCGGTGCTTGCAGGTCATCAACGATTTCTTCGACGGTAACGATGCAACGCTGGGCCGCCAAGGCTGCCTCTTTCTGCACCCCGAGAATGCCCTGGATCAGCACGTTGCCGGCGCGGTCGGCTTTCTGCGCGTGGATGATGGTCACATCCGGGCGCACGCTCGGCACAGTGGCCAGCTGCTCGCCGGTATAAGGGCACGCGATAAATTTGATGTCTGGATTGACCTTGACCAAGTCCGAGCCTTGGTAGCCACGTAGCACCGCAAACGGCAGATTCGAGGCCCCGGCGACATAGGCATTGGCCATCGCCGCGTGGCTATGCTCGCTGATGGCCAGCGGGTGCGGCCAGCCCTTCTCGACCGCGTCGCGCAGGCGATGCAGCGAGCCCACACCGGGGTTCCCACCCCAGGAAAAAATCAGCTTTTTCGCACAACCGGCACCGATCAGCAGGTCATACACAAGGTCGGGCGTCATGCGCACCAACGTCAGGTCTTTCTTGTTCTGACGAATGATCTCGTGCGACGCCGCAGTCGGAATCAAGTGGGTAAAGCCTTCGAGGGCGATGGTATCGCCGTCGTTGACGAAGCGTTTAACCGCGTCATGCAGGGAAATAATTTCAGCCATGGTGATCTCGGTTGTTATCGGGACGTAGCAACACGCCGGGTAGAGAAAAAGTACCCGCGGACCGACACGCAAACAATCCGATAATCGACTTACTGTTCGATAATCGAACAAATCTAGACGTTCAGTCTGCCGCTTCTGCTGCCGCACACAGCGCCTGCATCTGCAGGATGCGTTCACGCTGGCCGACGAGCTGGGCGACGATGCGCAGTACGATTTCCTGGCGCGCCTTGGCCCCTGCGCGCATTTCGGCCATGGCCTGCAGGGCAGCGCTGGTGGTGTCCAGACCGTGGCGCGTAGAGTCGGTGGCATGCTGCATGCCAAGCCGCGCCTCGTCGGCCGAACGCTGCAGGTTGCCGGCGATCTGGCGGATCTGTTCGCTGGAATCGTTGGCACGCACAGCCAAGTTGCGCACCTCGTCGGCCACCACGGCAAAGCCTCGGCCGTTTTCGCCAGCACGCGCGGCCTCAATGGCCGCATTAAGCGCCAACAAGTTGGTCTGCCGGGCAATATCCTGAATGCTACTGACAATCGCCCCAATGCGCTGAGATTGCTCACCTAGGGTGTTGAACACCTCCCCCGTGCGCTGCAGATAATCGGCCAGCTCGCTGATCGACTGACTGGCCGCTTGAATGCTCTCGGCGCTGCTAGTCACCTTCTGGCCGGACTGCTGCGCCAGTTCGGTAGCAAACTGCATGTCGGCCTGACTCTGCTCGATGGCGTTAAGCAGTTCGTGTTGATGCTGGCTCAGCGCCGGGTCAAGCATAAACTGAGGCGTGGTATCCACCACAGCGGCAGGCACCACCGCCAACGCAGTCTCCTCGGGCGAAGGCGGCTGTGACCAATCGCAGTTTTGCAGCACACGCTCAATGACCCGAGGCGGCTGGGTCGAATAGAGGAAACCCGCCAGTAACGCGGGCACCACCAGCAGCAACGCAAAGCCTGGCTCCCAACTGCCACTGCCGAAAACACCTAATACGACAGTCCCCAGCACATTGCCTATCAACAACAGACTGGCCAGCGGTTTTTTCCAGTTGCGGGGAGCGCTGTCCGGGCGAAAATTATCCATATCTTCTCTACTTAGTTACACATGCAAGAAAGCCGAGCACAGGGGCCTGTGCTCGGCTGCTACCCGCGTGCGGCGCGGGGTGAGTGTTACAGGCCGATATGGGCCTGGAGGATCTCGGGCTGGCCCTTTAACGCCTGGCTGGGGCCGTCATACATCACCCGCCCCTTGACCATGATCATGCTGCGGTCAGTCAGGTCGAGCAGCACGTTGACGTTCTTGTCGACCACCAGGGTGGCGATGCCGCTGGCCTTGATCAGGCGGATCACCGCCCAGATTTCCTTGCGGATCAGCGGGGCCAGGCCTTCGGTGGCTTCGTCGAGAATCATCAGCTCGGGGTTGGTCATCAGTGCGCGGCCGATGGCGACCATCTGCTGCTCACCGCCGGAGAGGTTTCCGGTGAGGTGAGCGAAGCGCTCGCCCAGGCGCGGGAAGGTTTCCAGTACCCGCTGCAGATCCCAGTCGCGGCGACCGTCGAGTCCGGCTCGGGCAGCCATCACCAGGCTTTCGCGCACCGTCAGGTTGGGGAACATGCCCCGGCCTTCCGGCACATAGCCGATGCCACGGCGGATCACCTTGTGCGCGGCGCTGCCGGTGAGGTCTTCGCCCCTGATCCGCACCTCGCCACTGCGCGCCGGGGTCAGGCCGAGCAGCGAGCGGATGGTGGTGCTCTTGCCCACGCCGTTGCGCCCGAGCAGGGCCAGGGTTTCCCCCGGCGCGATCTGCAGGTCGATGCCATGCAGCACATGACTGTTGCCGTAATAGGTGTGCAGGCCGCGCACCTCGACCAGCGGGGTTGTTGTGGTTGGCGTACTCATCAGAATTGCTCCTCGCCGTCGCCCAGATAGGCTTCCTGCACCGCAGGGTCGTTACGCACCTGATCCAGCGGACCGCTGGCCAGCATTTGCCCGTTGACCATCACGGTCAGGGTCCTGGCGATGCTGAACACCGCGTCCATGTCGTGCTCGACCAGCACCAGCGAGTATTCGCGCGACAGCTCGGCGAGTAGTTCGACCACCCGGCTCGACTCCTCCTTGCCCATCCCGGCCATCGGCTCGTCGAGCAGCAGGAAGCTCGGTTCGGTGGCCAGCACCATGCCGATCTCCAGCTGACGCTGCTCGCCGTAGCTCATGGAGCTGGCGATGCTGTGGCCCTTGCTGCTCAGGCCGCACGCCTCCAGGGCTTTTTCCGCACGCTCGCGCACCAGCGGGTAGCTGTCGCTGCGGCGCAAGAAGCGGAACGAGTTCTTCATCCGCGACTGCGCGGCGAGCATGCAGTTTTCCAGGCAGGTAAAGCTGGGAAAGATATTGGTGCGCTGGAAGCTGCGCCCCACTCCCAGGTGCGACACCTGGTTGGGGGCCAGACCGGTGATGTCCCGGCCGTTGAAGATCACCTGGCCGGCGCAGGGGCGCAGGTGACCGGAGAGCAGATTGACCATGGTGCTCTTGCCCGCGCCGTTGGGCCCGATGATCGCGTGGATCTCGCGGGGGGCCACTTGCAGGCTGATCGCGCTGACGGCGGTCAGGCCACCGAAGGTCTTGGTCAGGTCACGGGTTTCCAGAATCAATCCGCTCATCGTTCGGCCTCCTCGTTGATGGCACCGCTCAGCGGCGCTTTCTTGGTCTTGCCCGGCTTGCGCTGCGCCAGTTGCAGCAGCAGGCCGGCGATACCCCGTGGCAGCAACAGCACCATGCAGATCACCACCACGCCCATGGGCAGTTCCCAGTGCGGGGTCATGCTGGCGAACCAGTGGTGCAGGCCCTCGAAGGCGAAGGCACCGAGAATCGGCCCGAACAGGGTGCCCATCCCGCCGAGAATCACCATCACCAGGATGTGCGCCGACATCTGCCAGCTCAGTTGGCCGGGGCTGACGAAGCCGTACTGGGTGGCCGACAGCATGCCGGCATAACCGGCGATGGTGCCGGCGATGACGAACGCCACCAGCTTGTAGAACAACGGGTTGTAGCCCATGGCGCGGACCCGTTGCTCGTTCTCCTTGATACCCAGCAACACCCGGCCGAAGGGCGCGCGCAGGAAGGTGCGCAGCAGCACGAACAACAGCCCGAGGGAAGCCAGCACCACATAGAACAGGGTGGTGCGGTTCTCCAGGTCGAGCAGTTGAACGCCGGCGATGGCGACCTCGGGTTTCATAAACAGGTAGGCACCGTCCGAACCACCGGCGAAGGACGCATCGTGGAACAGGTAATAGAGCATCTGCGAAAAGGCGATGGTCACCATGATGAAGAAGATCCCCGAGGTGCGGATGATCAGTACCCCCATCAGCAACGCGGCCAGGGCGGTGAGGCCCAGGCACACCGGCAAGGCGATCCAGATGCTCAGCGCCTCGTATTCCGGGGCGAACAGCACCAGGGCATAACCGGCCATGCCGAAGAACGCCGCCGAGGCCAGGCTGACCATGCCGCTGACGCCGACCAGCAGATCGAGGCCCAGGGCGACAATGGCCAGGATCATGATGCTGGTCAGTTGCTGGAGGAAGAAGTCGTGCTTGTCACCGGCCAGAGTTGCGCCGAACAGCGGGTAAGCGGCCATCAGCAGCAGCAACAGCGCAAGCAGCAGCTGGATCGGGCGAGGTAATGCGTGCATAAGAAAGTCCCCGAAATGGTTATTAGGCGAACAGCCCGCGTGGCTTGAACAACAGCACCACGGCCATCAGCACGTACACCGCCATGCCGGCGTATTGCGGCACCAGCACCGCGCCCCAGGTGGCGGTCAGGCCCACCAGCAAGGCCCCGAGAAAGGCCCCGCGAATCGACCCCAGGCCGCCGATCACCACCACCACGAAGGCGATGATCAGGATCTGGTTGCCCATGCCCGGATACACCGAAGACACCGGCGCGGCGATCATCCCGGCGAAAGCGGTCAGCGCCGCCCCGGCGGCGAACACCAGGGTGTAGATCACGCGGATATTGATACCCAGGCCCTGGACCATCTCGCGGTTGCTCGAACCGGCGCGGATGATCATGCCCAGGCGGGTGCGTTGCAGGATCAGGTACATGGCCAGGGCGATGGCCGCACACACGGCGGAGATGAACAGGCGGTACACCGGGTAATCGAGGGTCTCGGTCAACTGGATCGAGCCGCCGAGCAACGCCGGGATGGCCACGCTGTGCACGTCGTTGCCCCAGATGATGCTGCGCAGCGAGTCGATCACCAGGATCAGGCCGAAGGTCATCAGCACCTGGTCGAGGTGCTCGCGCCTGTACAACGCCTGGATCAGAAAGCGCTCGATCAGCACTCCCAGCAGCGCCGCCAATGGCACCGCCAGCAGGATGGCGAGAAAGAAGTTGTCGACCAGCCCGCTCAACCAGTACATCAGGTACGCGCCCACCATGTAGAGCGCACCGTGGGCCAGGTTGATGATGTGCATGATGCCGAAGATCAGGGTCAGGCCGCTGGCGATGAGAAACAGCAGCAGGCCGTACTGCAGACCGTTCATGGTCTGGATAAGAATCGTGGAAAGTTCCATCGTGCGTACCAAGGTCGGGAATGAGGCAGACCCGCCCCCTGGCCAGGACTGGACGACAAGACGGGTCGACTGAGGCGAGCCTGGCAACCGAGGGCCTGGACAAGGCATTGCGACGGGTCATGGCCGGCCATGACCAGGTGCGGCAACGCGGGATCCAGACCCCGGCAAACGAACTCGACTCAAGCAACCCGCCCCACCAGCCAAGCGTTAACGGCCAGGGCGAGGGAATAACGCTGCGGGTTAGAGCTTGCAGCCCGGCGCAGGGTCGGCCAGGGCACTGGCCGCCGTACTGACCACCACATTGGTGCCGTCACGCACCTCGCGCAGGTAGACGTTCTGCACCGGGTTATGTGCCCTGGAGAAACTCCACTCGCCCCGCGGGCTGTCGATCCTGGCCTCGGCCATGGCCGCATTCCAGGCCGCGCGGTCCCTGGTATTGCCAGCCACCTTGGCCAGCGACTGGGCCAGCAGCAAACCGGTGTCGTAACCCTGCACCGCGTAGATGTCGGCTTCCTTGCCGAACTTCTGCCGGTAGTCCTCGCGGAACTTGTGGTTCTGCGGGGTATCCAGGCTGTCTGCGTAATGCAGCGTGGTCAGCAGACCGCTGGCGGCCGCGCCCTGGGCGGCCAGGGTGCCCTCGGTGAGAAAGCCTGAGCCGAGCAGCGGGATCTTGCCCTGCAGGCCGGCCGCCGCGTAATCCTGGACGAACTTGGCCGCACCGCCACCAGCGAAGAACACGAACACCGCATCGGGTTTGAGCGCGGCGATTTCGGTCAGTTGCGACTGGAACTCGACGTCCGGGAACGGCACGTAGATTTCCTTGCTGACTTTGCCGCCGGCCTTCTCGAAACCTTCCTTGAAACCGTCCACCGATTCGGTGCCGAAACCATAGCGCCAGGCCACGGTGACGATGTTCCTGTAACCCTTGTCCACCGCCACCTGGCCCATCGGGTAGGCGGTCTGCCAGGAGGTGAACGAGGTGCGGAAGATATTCGCCGCACACAGCGGACCGGTGGCGGCATTGAAGCCGGCGTTGGGGATGATCAGCGGCACGCCGGTTTCACGGGCGACCTTGACCGCGCCCATGCCGACACCGGAATGCACCGGGCCGACCACCACGTCGACATTGGCACCGGACACCAGACGCTGCATGTTCTGCACCGCCTTGCCCGGGTTGGACTCGTCGTCGACCGTGACATATTCCACCGAACGACCGCCGAGGCTGTTGTCGTGCTGCTCGATGGCCAGTTTCAGGCCATTGGTGGTGGCCTCGCCCAATGCGGCGAAGGTGCCGGTATAGGGCAGCAGCAAACCGATTTTCACCGGCTCGGCAGCATGGCCTTGGCTGCTTATGGCAGCACTCAGGGCCAGCGCCAGGGCGCTGGTGGTGAAGGTGGTGCGGAACGAGCAAAGCATCTTGTTATTCTTTTTCATTGTTATCTCCAGCGGCGCTCTGCGGCGCAGCATGCAAGGAAAACCATCAGGATTACCGTTGTAGCTGCGACCTACCGACCTAGGGCCGGTAGGTCGGTGAGGCTTAAAGCAGGTTCCAGGTGTAATTGAAAATCAGGCGATTCTCGTCAACGTCGGTGCGGTAGTTGGAACGCGCGGTGACGTTGCGCAATTTGACGTTCAGCCCCTTGAGCGAGCCGTTCTGGACCGTGTAGCTGACATCCAGGTCGCGCTCCCACTCCTGCCCCTCAAAACCGCGCCCTGTATCGACGTTGTCGCCCTTGAGGTAGCGCACGCCGGCCACCAGGCCTGGCAGGCCCAAACCGGCGAAGTCGTAGTCATAACGCGCCTGCCATGAACGCTCGTCAGCGGCGTCAAAGGTGTAGGTGGGCACTTCGTTACCCAGCGGGCTGACGTTGGCGAACACGCGCGGCAGGCCGTCGTCACCGAACATCGCCTGGTAGCCCAGGTAAAAGGTGTTAGCGCCGTACTTGGCCGACAGCAGGGAATACACCGCTTTGTTGTCCAGCTCACCGATGAGCTTTTTACCGTCCTCGCTTGAATCGAAGTAACCGAGGCTGGCCCCCAAAACCCAATCACCTACCGGCTCACTGTGTTTAAGGCTGAAGTAGCGCTGGTTATAGATATCTTCTAATTGCGAGTACCAGGCACCCACCGTAGTGCGTTTGTCATTGAAGGCGTAATCAACACCGCTGTAATTGAAGTGATCAGCGGTGACTAACTTGCCGGCCTGACGCCGCGGCACGAAACCGACCATGGCGCCCATTTTTCCATCGCCAGCCTCATCACGCAGACTGGTGGAGTTCAACCGACCGGCTTGCAGGGTCAAACCGTCGATCTCGTTGGAGACCACCGTGGCACCTTGGTAAGTAGGCGGCAGCAGGCGGATATCACCGAAGTAAAGGATCGGCAGCACCAGTTGTTGCTCACCGAGTTTTAGCTCGGTCTTCGACACTTTGGCCTTCAGCGCCGCGCCAAAACGGCTGTAATCATCCGTCGCCCGGCCGTCATCGTTGACTGTCAACAAGCCGGTATTGATGCGATCAGGGCTGCTGTCGAGTTTGATCCCGAGCAGGCCGACAGCGTCTACGCCAAAGCCAACAGGGCCTTGGGTATAACCGGATTTGAAGTTAAGGATAAAACCCTGCGCCCACTCTTCGGCCTTGGATTGCTGACTGGGCCCAACGATGTCGGAGTAGTCGCGGCTGAAGTAGTAATTACGCGCGGTGAGGGTCGCAGTGCTGTCTTCGATAAAGCCGCCTTCGGCCGCCATAACGGTCGAGGGCAACGCCAGGGCAACAGCCAGAGACAGGGGTGCACTCAGCACACGAAGTGCAGAGGTTGGTTGTTTCATCGTTTCACTCCTTTGTAGTTGTTGTAGTGATGCAGACTTCCACCCTTGCCGGCAGCGAGGCGCGACAATTCAAACGGGTGGTCTTACCTCGCCCTGCACGGCATGCCTTGCAGGGCGAAAATAACCAATAAAATTGAACGCTTAGCGGACGGCCTCCTGTGCGCTGGCAGCCGCTGTCCGCGGCGCCTGTTTAGCGCGCCGTGAACCCAGCAAAAAGTGCGCGGCGAGACCAAACATCAGCCCCCAAAAAGCCGCCGATAGACCGAGAAACGACATGCCCGAAGCCGTTACCAGAAAGGTAATCAGCGCCGCTTCGCGGTCATCCGGCTCGGCCATGGCACTCGCCAGCGCACCAGCAATTGCGCCGAACAGCGCCAAACCAGCCAGGGCGGCGATCAACTCTTTAGGAAAGGCGGTGAACAGCGACACCAAGGTGGCGCCGAATAACCCCAACAGCAGATAGGCCAGACCGCCCACCACGCCGGCGACGTAACGCTTGGAAGGGTCTTCGTGGGCTTCGCGGCCGGTGCAGATGGCCGCCGTGATCGCGGCCAGGTTGAGGCCGTGACAGGCGAAGGGGGCCAGCAGCAGCGAACCCAGGGCGCTGCTGGCGATGATCGGGCTGGCCGGGGTCTGGTAACCGGCCCCGCGCAACACCGCCATGCCTGGCACGAACTGCCCGGTCAGCGCCACCATCACCAATGGCAAGGCGATATTCAGAGCCGCCGACAGGGTGAATTCGGGGCTGATCCACACCGGTACGGCCAGGCCGATGACCAACGCCTCCTGGCGCAGATCGCCCGTGGCGAAGGCGATCGTGCAGCCGACCAGCAACACCGCCATCACCGCGTAACGCGGCAGCAGACGCTTGACCAGCAGGTAAGTGGCGAACATCGCCAGCACCAGAAACGGCCGGCTCTGCAGCGAGACGAACAGGCCGGTGCCGAAACTGAACAGGATGCCGGCCAGCATGCCGGCGGCAATCGCCGCGGGCAGCTTGCTGATGATGCGATCGAAGGCACCGCTGATGCCGACCAGAAAGATGATCAGGCTGGCGACGATATAGGCACCGACCGCTTCGTTCAGGCTGATCTGCGGCAGCAACGACACCAGCAGCGCCGAGCCCGGTGCCGACCAGGCGATGATGATCGGCACCCGGTAACGCAGGCTGAGGACGATGCCGAGCACCGCGCTGCCAATGGAAATCGCCCAGACCCAGGACGACAGCACGGCATGCGACATCCCCGCGCTCTCGGCCGCCTGGAAGATGATCACCAGGGGGCCGGCGTAGGAAATCACGGTGGCAATGAAACCGGCCACCAGCGCGGACAGGGAGAAATCGTTGATCAAGGCTTTCATGGGGCCTCGCAAGGTATTGGCGGCGCTCCTCGGGGAGCGCTCTCGTTGTTGGCGACGACCGTAGGGGGCGCTGCGCGCACCGGATGTCCGGCCCGAAGGCCCTGGTGCGCACGGCGCACCCTACGGATCGGCGGCAGGCATCAGGCCTGTTGCAGTGCGCGCGGCCGTGCGTTGCGGCGTTCGGCCTTGGCCTGCGGGGCCTTCTGCAGTTGGAAGTCGAACGTCAGCTCGGCGAAGCGCGGGCCCTGGATGCCGCGATCACGAGCGGCGGCTTCGTCCTCGACGAACTGGATATCGCCGACCAGACCCTCGCGGGTGGCGTAGGCAAAGTCGTCCCACAGGTACTGGTCGCCGGCCAGGTTGATCTGGGTGGTCAGGTGGCGATGGCCCGGCGCGGAGATGAAGAAGTGGATATGCGCCGGACGCTGGCCGTGGCGGCCGAGCAGATCGAGGCATTCCTGGGTCGGACCCTGC
>Ga0228664_1001144_pt1 | contig 13984 bp, 12 predicted proteins | sample 78DmetaG_FD_183029 | JGI IMG/M metagenome (GOLD analysis project Ga0228664, IMG submission 183029) | Seawater microbial communities from Monterey Bay, California, United States - 78D | ecosystem: Environmental > Aquatic > Marine > Coastal | place: USA: California | collected 2016-09-26 | reverse complement strand
GAAATGCAATTTGGTGGTGTCATTTATAGCGACAGCGCTAGTAAAGCATCTCGATTTATTATGAATTGTAATCAAAAGAAAATTCCCTTAGTGTTTTTTCAAGATGTTAGTGGATTTATGGTTGGCAGTAGGTCAGAGCATGGAGGAATTATAAAAGATGGTGCAAAAATGGTAAATGCAATGGCTAATTCTGTAGTTCCTAAGTTTACAATTATTATGGGCAATTCCTATGGTGCTGGAAATTATGCTATGTGTGGAAAAGCTTATGACCCAAGATTGATTGTTGGTTGGCCAACTGCAGAAATTGCAGTTATGGGTGGAGAACAAGCTGCAAAAGTATTACTTCAAATAGAACTATCTTCCCTTAAATCAAAAGGAGAAAAAATATCTAAAGAAAAAGAAAAAGAATTATTTAGCGCAATCAAGAAGAAATATGATGCTCAAATTAAGCCTTATTATGCTGCTTCTAGACTTTGGCTGGATGCTATCATTAATCCAAAAGATACTAGAAAATGGATATCCATTGGGATAGAGGCAGCTAATAATAATCCTATAACAGAAGATTATAAAACAGGTGTTCTTCAGACTTGATTAAAATAAATTACTCTAGCAATCTTCTTAAAATTTTACCAACATTAGACTTTGGTAGTTCGTCTCTAAAACTTATACTTTTAGGAACTTTGTAATTGGTTAATTTGGTTCTGCAAAACTCAATTAACTCTTGTTCGGTTAGTGAAGGATCTTTTTTGACAATAAATGCTCTAACAAATTCGGTGCCATCTTCGTTCTTTTCTCCTCTAACTCCTACTTCAAGAACTTTAGGATTTTCAGAGATTGCTTTTTCAACATCGTTTGGATATACGTTGAATCCCGAAATAAGAATCATTTCTTTTTTTCTATCGACAATTTTAAAGAAACCATCTTCATCCATAGTTCCAATATCACCTGTAAGAAAATATTCTCCATGCATACATTTTGCAGTTTCTTCTGGCTTATTCCAATAACCCTTCATGACTTGAGGACCTTTAATTGCAATTTCGCCAGGTTCTCCCACTTTAACTTCTTTAAAATCGTCATCTAAAATTTTAACATCTGTGTTTGGAAGTGGCAGTCCTATAGACCCAGTTTTATGTTTGCCATTCCATGGGTTAATTGTAGCAGCTGGACTTGTCTCAGACAGTCCGTAGGCTTCTAAAAGAGCTGTTCCAGTAAGTTTTTCCCATTGTTCTGCTACTATATCTTGCACAGCCATACCCCCACCAAGAGCTAATTTAAGTTTGTCAAAATTTAAATTTTTAAATACATCTTGATTCATTAAACCTATAAATAAAGTATTAACTCCTGTTATAACAGTAAATGGATTCTTTTTTAAATCTGCACAAAACTTAGGCATATCTCTAGGATTAGTTATTAGAATATTTTTTGATCCATATCTAAAAAAAGTAAGACAATTAGCTGTTAAAGCAAAAATGTGATAGAGTGGAAGAGCGGTAATTATAACTTCTTCACCGTGATCAACATTTTCTCCAATCCATGCCTCTACTTGGGAGACATTTGCACAAATATTTCTATGCGTCAATTCAGCTCCTTTGGAAAGGCCTGTAGTACCACCTGTATATTGTAAGAAAGCTGTATCTGTATTTTTAATTTCAACATTCTTTCCCTTTTTCCCACTGTTGTCTTTTAGAATTTTTTTAAGGTTGAGACTTCCTGGAATTGAAAATGCAGGCACCATTTTTTTAACATTTCTAATTACAAAATTTACTAGTCTTCCTTTAAATCCACCTAATAAATCACCAATTGTAGTAATTATTACAGTTTCAATATCAGTTTCTGAAACAATTTTTTCTAAGTTATGAGCAAAATTCTCTACAATAATTACCGCTTTTGCTCCAGAATCCTTGTATTGATGTAACATTTCATCTGCAGTGTAAAGGGGATTGGTATTTACTATAACTAGTCCTGCCTTTAAGCAAGCAAAAATTGCCACAGGATACTGTAATAAATTTGGCATTTGTAAGACGATTTTGTCTCCTTTTTTCAAATTTGTATTATTTTGAAAGTAATATATTAGTGCATTAACATGATTGTCAAGCTCATTATAGGTTAACTCAACATCCATGTTTTTATAAGCAACTTTGTCTCCAAAATTTCTAATAGATTGATCGTATATTTCTACAATATTCTCATAATTTATTTCTGTAGAATGGGAAACAAAATCTGGGTAACTTTCAAGCCATGGAAATTTGCTCATTTTAATATAATTTTAAGTTGATAATTTATAGATTTTAATAAAAATGTTATTTATACACTTTTATAAATATAGTAGTTATCAGTTGATTTTCAAATTTTTATTTTTACAAAAAAAACTTTTTTTAAGTGTATTTTTTACTAATGTTGTTATTTTTATCCGGATATTTTATAACCTAATCTTTTTTTTGGAGTATAATAAATGTATGTCAATTCTTATTGCAATAAAAAATAAATTTCTAAAATTTCATTTATTGTTTGTCTTGTTATCAATGACATGCAGTATAGTTCTGTTTGCGCAAGACCCTATATTCACACAGTTTTATTCCAATCCAGTATATTTAAATCCTGCCTTTTCAGGGACTCACCACTGTCCAAGAATAGTTTCTAATTACAGAAATCAGTGGCCAAATTTTTCTGGAGATTTTATTACTACCTCTATTACTTATGATCAATATGTAGATGCTTTGAAAGGCGGATTTGGAATTATTCTTATGAGTGATCAAATTGCAAAAACATTAAATTCTAACGAAGCAAGTTTTTCTTACTCTTACCACCAGCATATTACAAGAAAGTTTACTCTTAATTTCGCGCTTCAAGGAACCTACATCCAAAAATCTGTAAATCGATCAAACTTAACTTTTGGAGACATGATACATCCTAGAAGAGGATTTGTTTTTTCTACTGCAGATGTTATAACTGCTGTACCAGTAAATTTATTTGACTTTTCTGCAGGTATATTGGGTTATTCTGATAGGTTTTATATTGGATTTGCCACACACCATTTAACAGAACCAAAAATTTCCCTCATGGCAGGTTCATCTTCAAATTCTATACTAAATAGAAGATATACTGCTCATTTAGGAACTGAAATTACTTTGGGTTCTAAATCTGTTTACACGGAAGAAAATGAAACTCTTTCGCCAAGTATTTTATTTGTCAAGCAGGGTGACTATCAGCAATTAAATGTTGGCTTGTATTACAAAAAAGGAAACTATGTTGTTGGTGCTTGGTATAGAAATGTTGATTCTTTTATTGTAACTCTAGGTATAGATACAAAAATATTAAGAATGGGATACAGCTATGATTTGACTACTTCTCAACTTGGTGTTTATTCTGGAGGTTCTCACGAGATTTCCTTGGCTTTAAAATTATATTGTGCTCCCAAGAAAAAGAATTTTAGAACAATGTCTTGTCCAGCGTTTTAATCTATCTTCCCATCTTTAATGGTTATCTTTTTATCTGCTAATTCTGCTAGTTTGTTATTGTGGGTAACAATTATGAATGTTTGTTGATTAACTTCTCTAAGTTTAAAAAAAAGCTCGTGTAAACTTTCTGCAGTTTTTGAATCTAAATTTCCACTAGGTTCATCCGCTAAAACTACCTGCGGGTTGTTCATAAGAGCTCTAGCCACGCTAATTCTCTGTTGTTCGCCTCCAGAAAGTTCAGATGGTTTGTGGTTAAACCTATTACTTAAACCCATTAAATCTATTAAATATTTTGCTCTTTCATTTGCAAACTTTTTGGTTGATTTAGCAATATAAGCAGGTATACAAACATTTTCTATAGCGGTAAATTCAGGAAGTAAATGATGGGATTGAAAAACAAATCCGATATTTTTATTTCTAAATGCTGCAAGTTCGTTTTCATTTAACTGAAATACGTCTTTGTCATTAAATAAAACTTTGCCATTTGTTGGTTTTTCAAGGGTTCCAAGAATTTGTAGAAGTGTTGTTTTACCTGCTCCGCTTTTACCAACAACAGAAACTATTTCCCCTTCGTTAATAGAGATGTCAATTCCATTAAGAATATTTATTTCATTTATACTTTTATGAATTTTTATTCCCTTTATCATTCTATAAAAGTAATGAGATTAAACTTATATTTAAATAAAATCATATTTCATTGTAATATTTTTCTTTTTAGAATCTAATCATTACAACAAATTTTTACATTTACTAAAAATAACTATTAGTCTTATGAATTTACATGAATATCAGGGTAAAAATATTTTAAAAAGTTTTGGAGTTTCTATTCAGGAAGGTAAAGTTGCACATAGCGTAAGTGAAGCAATGGATGCTGCTAAAGAATTAAATAAAGAAACTGGTACAGAATGGTTTGTAGTTAAAGCTCAAATTCATGCAGGTGGAAGAGGCAAGGGTAAGGTGATTGAAACTGGAAGAAATGGAGTAGTTATTGCTAAAGGTTTGGATGAACTTGAAGACAAAGTGAATGGTATTTTAGGCGGTCATTTAGTAACTGCTCAGACAACTGATAAAGGAAAAAAAGTTAATAAAGTTCTAATTGCTGAAGATGCATATGCACCAGATTTTGATAAAACTTCAGAATTTTATATGTCTGTTTTATTAAATAGAGAAACTGGTAGAAATATAATTATGTATTCCACTGAAGGAGGAATGAATATTGAAGAAGTTGCTGAAAAAACACCTCATTTAATTTTTAAAGAGGAAATAGATCCTAAAGTAGGCATTACGGGATTTCAATGTCGAAAAATTGCTTTTAACCTTGGTTTGAGTGGCAAATCACTAAAAGAAATGGTAAAATTTGTTCATTCTCTGTATTCGGCCTATTTGGGTTGTGATGCCTCCTTATTTGAAATAAATCCAGTTCTTAGAACCTGTGATGATAGAATATTAGCGGTTGATGCTAAAGTTAGTTTAGACGATAATTCCTTATTTAGACATAATGATTATGCTCAGTTAAGAGATTTTTCAGAGGAAGATCCTACAGATGTTGAGGCGGATAAAGCGGGGTTAAACTTTGTGAATTTAGACGGAAACGTTGGCTGTATGGTAAACGGAGCAGGTCTAGCAATGGCTACTATGGATATTATAAAACAAAGTGGTGGAGAACCTGCTAACTTTTTAGATGTTGGAGGAACTGCAGATGCTGATAGAGTTGAAAAAGCTTTTAATATAATTCTTAAGGATACTAAGGTAAAAGGAATATTGGTGAATATTTTTGGAGGTATTGTTAGGTGTGATAGAGTAGCTAATGGGGTAGTGCAGGCTTATAAAAGTATTGGTAATATCCCTGTTCCTATAATTGTTAGACTTCAAGGAACAAATGCTGTGGAAGCTAAAGAAATAATAGATAATTCTGGATTAAATGTACATTCTGCAATAACTCTAAAAGAGGCAGCTGAAAAAGTAAAAGATTTAGTAGGCTAGTATTCGTAAATTGTAAGACCACTCCTTAATTTTGGTTCTATCCACGTGCTCTTTGGTGGCATATTCTCTCCAATATCTGCTATCGATGTTATTTCTTCTATTTTGTGAGGAAATAGTTCAATTCCTAAACTTTTTTTGTTTTGGTCTACTCTTTTGGATAAAATGTCAATTGCTTGATTTCCTTTGATATATTCAATATTGGTGTTAGAACTTAAGTTTTTAATATTTAATATTTCTCTAAATATTAGATCTGATACTATTTGGCTATTTAAATTACTTTTTATGTCTTTTTTAATTGCATTAGTTTTTACTTCAAGTAAATACCAGAAATTTTCAATGTAGAGGCAAACTTCACTCTTTGACGAAGGAGACTTATGCTTTTCTAATTTTTTAATCTTAAAGTAATTTTTTAAATTATTAATTAATTCATTTTTACCAATCGTTCCAAAGTCTTTTACTATTCTATTGAATTCAAATATTTTTAAATCATTTTGATTTATAAAAAGAGAAAGAAAATAATTTCCATTTTCGAGCCCCGGATTAGATTTTTGAAATAATGATGAAGAAGCTATTCTGTGATGTCCATCTGCAATATAAATATTATTAAGTTTTTCAAATTCGTTAATAATTTCGTTTATTTCTTTTTTTCCATCTATTAACCATAGTTCATGACTTTTTTTATCTGTTGTTGTAAATTCATACTCTGGTCTTTTGGATGTCTCAGATAGAATGATTTTATTGATTTTGTTAGATGGCTGGTAGGCTAGCAATACTGGTTCAGCATGAAAATTACAAGAATCAAGATATTTTTTGAATACTCTTTTTCTTTTGTCAATAATATTTTCGTGTTTTTTAATTTTATTTTCTTGGTAATCTTTTACAGAAGCGCCTCCAATTATTCCTGTAAAAACACCATAGTTGGTAGTTTGCCTATATAAATAAAAAATAGATTTTTCTTCTTTAATTAAAAACTTATTTTTTTTGAATTCTTCGTACTTATTTTTGATAAGTTTAAACCTTTCAGTGCTATTCGGTTTGGATCTATTACTTTGGTTAAATTCTGGATTTATTACATGCAAAAATGAATATGGATTACCTTCTAATTTTGACTTAAGTTGTGTTTTTTTATAGGTGTAAAATGGTCTTGAGCAAATTAGATGAGCTTTGTTTCTAACAGGTCTAACAGCTTTAAAAGGTTTGATTTTGGCCAAATTATTTTTTGTAAAAGGTAATAATTTTTTGTGCCAATTCTTCTCCTATTCTGTCTTGAGCTTCTAAAGTAGCTGCTCCTATGTGTGGAGTTAACGAAATTTTTTCATTATTTAAAAGTTCTTTGGAAGGTTTTGGTTCTCCAACAAAAACATCTAGAGCCGCGAAACTAACTTTATTGGATTGTAATGCATTAATTAATGCTTGTTCATCAATTACACCACCTCTAGCTGCATTAACTATTCTTACTCCATCTTTCATTTTTTCAAATTCCTTACTTCCAATAATTGCATTTCCATCTTTTGGCATAGGAACATGTAGAGAAATAAAATCTGAATTGCTTAATAGCTCTTCCATAGATGTAGTATCTATGGTAACTTCTATTTTTTGCTTAGCAATATCCATTTCAATGGATGCTTTTTCCATAAATGGATCGTAAGCCAAAATATTCATTCCAGCACCTAAAGCATACTTAGCTGTATTCTGGCCAATTCTTCCAAAGCCAATAATACCTAAAGTCTTACCTCTTAACTCAATACCTTTAGCATATTTCTTTTTTAAAACTTTAAAATCATTCTCTCCATTTTCTGGCATGTTTCTATTAGACTCAAATACAGATCTTGAAATACTAAATAGGTGAGCCATCACCAATTCTGCAACTGACTGAGAAGAAGCTGCCGGAGTATTTATTACTAGCAAACCTTTCTCTTTTGCATATTCAACATTTATGTTGTCCATTCCAACACCACCTCTTCCAATTATTTTAATTGAGGGGCAATTGTCAATAATGTCATTCCTAATTTCAGTTGCACTTCTAACTAAGATTACTTCAATTTTATTTTCATTTATGTAATTCACTAAATCGGATTGATTTACGTGATTTGTTTCAACATTAAAACCTGCATTTTCTAATTGATCAATTCCAGATTTTGAAATACCATCGTTTGCTAAAATCTTCATAACTACCCTTTTTTATTTTCTAATTCTTTCATTATATCTACCAAAATGCTTACACTTTCGAAAGGCATTGCATTGTACATAGATGCTCTAAAGCCACCTACAGACCTGTGGCCTTTAAGACCATTGATGTTGGCTTCCACTAACATTTTGTTAAATGTTTCATTTAATGCTTCATTGGTAAGTGTGAAAGTGACATTCATTGAACTTCTATCTTCTTTATTAGCTGTACCAAGAAATAAAGAGCTATTATCTATTTGTTGGTAGATAAGTTCTGATTTCTTTTCATTTTGTTCTTCGATATTAGATAATCCACCAATTTTCTTTAACCATCTAAGATTAAGCATCGATGCATAAATAGGAAAAACTGGTGGTGTGTTGAACATGGAGTCTTTGTCACTATGTGTTTTTAAATCTAACATAGTTGGAATTGGGACACTACTTTTACCTAATATTTCTTTTTTACATATGTAGAGGGTAGTTCCTGCAGGTCCCATATTTTTTTGAGCTCCAGCATAAATCAAGTCAAAATCTTCAATATTGATTTTTCTTGAAAATATGTCAGATGACATATCACAAGCAAGAGGGATTTCACCAGTGTAAAAGTTTTTAATTTGTGTCCCGAAAATGGTGTTGTTGGAGGTCACATGGAAATAATCAATGTTATTTTTAAGAGTATAATCTTTTGGTATGTAATTAAAATTTTTGTCTTCAGAAGAAGCAATTGTAATTGAGTTACCCATAAAAGAAGCTTCTTTTGCTGCTTTTTTAGCCCATGCTCCTGTTACTAAATATCCACCAGTTTTGTGTGCGCCCATTAGGTTATATGCTGCTGTTAGAAATCCTAAACTTGCTCCACCTTGTAAAAATAAAACTTCATAACTATCTGGAACATTTAAAACTTCTCTTACAAGTTGTCTGGCTTCTTCCATTACAGCGACAAAATCAGCACTTCTGTGAGAGATTTCAATTAGCGAAAGACCAGATTCGTTAAAATTTAAAATACTTTCAGCAGATTTCTCAAATACTTCATTAGGAAGAATACAAGGTCCTGCACTAAAATTATGGACTTTTGACATATCAATTTTTTAATTGGTAAAATTGTAAAATAAAATCTAGTGAATTGTAGTGTTTAATCTTAATTTATTAACTTTTTTCAAACCGTTATTAACAAATCAATCTTTAAGTTATTTATTGGGGTCATTAAAAGGTCTTTTGAAAACTTTAAGAGATTTAGCGTCAAAATCTCTTTTGAAATCCCATTGATTTTCATTCCACTGAAATGCATCAAAACTAAGATCAGTCACATACCAATCTGCAAATTCTTTTAAATGTGGAGATGGAGGCATTAAGTGGTCAAAAACTAGGTAATCTTGTTTTCTTGCTTGTCTATGTTTTAAAGACATGTAAGATTGTTTACTATACTGAAAGATTACTCTTTTTTTTGTTTTACCACTTGGATATTTAAAAATGGGGACTCCAAATTGAATTTTATTTTTTTTACTTATTGTCATGGATTCGATAATTTTTTTGTTGGAAAACATATTATTTCCGTCCCATCCTAAAAGTGTGTAAACTGTTTTGTTTTTTCTCTCCTTGGGAATTATAGAGTAGTATAATGCTCCATACCAAGAATTCGCGTCTAAGGAAGCGTACTCAATTTCAGGGATTTCATTTTTAAAATCAGTTAATTTTAGTAGGGTAAGATTTTTCATTAATATCCAACATTCATAATGTTGTCTCTGGTTAGATAATTCAATGTTCCAATTAAAAATTCTGAAACTACCATCAGGAGATATTTCTGTACTCATAAATTTTGAAAGACTGTCAAACGGATAATTAAATATTTCTTTATTGGATATAGCATCTTCCAGAACATTTTTAAACTCCTCGTTTAATTGCATTGCTTTATCGTGGTTTTTCTCAAAATGAACATTCTCAAGTTTACTAATTAGTTTTAGTTCGTATTCTTGAAGATTTTGAGAGATAAATGCACCAAAAACTAACAAAAAACAAAAACTAAATTTCCATTTTAACATAAAATAAATTTAATAAAAATGTAGGTACTAGGAAATATGAAGGCTATCCTTTTTTTCTAATAAAGAGGCTCTTTCTTCCACGAAATCTTCATCTGGAACACAACAATCTACCGGGCATACAGCAGCGCATTGGGGTTCTTCATGAAATCCAACACATTCAGTACATTTATCAGTTACAATAAAATATACATCCATATCAACTGGTTCATTTTCTTTTGTTGCATCTACTTGAACTCCAGAATTTTTTCCTGTATAATTTCCTTTGAGAGATGTTCCGTCAGAAAACTTCCATTCTGCTCCTCCTTCATAAATTGCAGTATTTGGACATTCTGGTTCACAAGCACCACAATTAATACATTCGTCTGTTATTTTAATTGCCATTTAATAATGGTTGTTAATTTTGTACAAATATAACATGTTAATGATAAAACCTAAAAACGTTTATAAAAAAGCTTCCCTTGTACAATTCGGTAAATTTCTTAGGAGTTTTTTAGATTCTGATTCTTGGCCGGGCTTCCAGTCTGGAGTTGATCAAAGAGAGTTTGATAATTTCAAATCATCCACAGAAAAAGCAGAGTCAAATAACGCTTGGTTTTCTAGAAAAATGATTCGCTTATCTATGGAGTCTTGGGCTAAAAACTTAAGCGAAGACAATATAGATAAATGGATGAGTAAATACGATGTTCCATCGTCTATTAATAAAAATGTTCTTATAATATGTGCTGGAAATTTGCCATTGGTAGGATTTCATGATATTGTATGCTGTATTTTACTTAATATAAATACTCAGGTAAAGCTTTCTAAAAATGACAATGTTCTTATACCGGCAATTTTAAATGTTCTTTATTTATTTGATTCCGAACTTCAAGACAGAATTAAAATTTGTAACGAAAAGCCAGATAATTATAATTATGTAATTGCAACTGGAAGTAACAATAGCAACAGATATTTTGAATATTATTTTGGTAAATTTCCTCATATTTTTCGAAGAAATCGAACCTCTATTGCAGTGGTCCATTCTGAAATTTCAGATGATCAATTAAAAAGTCTTTCCCACGATATGTTGCAATATTATGGTCTAGGTTGCAGATCAGTCACCAAATTGTATTTACCAGAAAAATTTAGTTTAGATAGAATATATAATAGTGTATTTAATTACAAAGATTTAATAAATCACAATAAGTATATGAACAACTACGACTACAATAGGTCTATTTTTTTAATGGGAAAAAAGTTGTTTTTTGACAATGGATTTTTAATTTTGAAAGAAGACAAATCACTATTTTCACCAATAAGTGTAGTAAACTTTGAATATTATTCAAGTATGGAAACCTTAGAAAAAGAATTAAATGTTTTGTCAAATGAAATTCAGTGCAGGGTTGGAGAAGGAGGAATTCCGTTTGGAACCGCCCAAAAACCAGAGCTTTGGGATTATGCCGATGGTGTAGACACCATTGATTTTTTAACAAAAATTTAAATAATCATAAAGTTTTTTGAATTATTTTAATTAAAATTTAATTTATGTCAACATTAACAAAAGAAATACAAGATAGTATATCACCAAATAAAGCAGTTGAAATGCTTAAAGAGGGTAATCAAAGATTTTTAGATAAAAATGTACAGGATAGAGACTTACATATCCAAGTTCAAAACACAAGTGATGGACAATTTCCATACGCTGTAGTTCTTAGTTGTATAGACTCAAGAGTTCCAGTAGAATTAGTTTTTGACCAAGGTGTTGGAGATATTTTTAGTGCTAGAGTAGCAGGAAATATCATCAATGAAGATATTTTAGGATCTATAGAATATGCTTGTGGAGTTGCTGGTTCAAAGGCTATTTTAGTTTTAGGACATACAAAATGTGGTGCTGTAACTTCTGCCTGTAAGGGAGTAGAGTTAGGTAATATCACCGCTTTATTAAGTAAAGTTAAACCCGCTATTGCTAACGTTCAAGAAAGAGATGGAGAAGTTGAAGTAGAAGAAGTTACTAAAGCAAATGTACATCAATCTATAAAAGAAATAAGAGAGAAAAGTTCCATATTAGCTGATTTAGAAACCGAAGGCAAGATTAAAATAGTTGGTGCTGTTTATCATGTTGAAGACGGACGAGTCACTTATTTATAGTAACATTTCTCTATTATTGATGCCTATTAATTTTTTGGTTTTAGTTTTAGATTCTTCAAATAAGAAGTAACTAAGGGATTTTATTCAAGAAAAACACTTATTTCATCTTTTGAAATTTCAACATTGATATGTTCTTGAACAGTGGTAGATAGTGTCAAACCAACCCAATCTGCTTTTATAGGGAAGTTTCGGTGTCTTCGGTCAACTAGTACAACTGTGTTCATTTTCTTAATGTCTTGACTTAGTAAGAATGCAGCTGCATGCATTAAAGTTTTTCCTGAGTTTAATACATCGTCAATTAGGATTATTTTTTTGTTATTGAAAGAAGTTTCAGGATTTAAAACAACTTTACTATCTAATGGTTGTTTTTTATTGATTTTCAGTTCAATTAGTATTACTTCTGAAATCAATTTATTCTTCTCAATTAAGTCTTTTAATTTTTTAGCTAACAAAAACCCATTGTTAGATATTCCAACAATAAATAATTCTTTTTCGTTATGGTACTCTTCAATGATTTGAAAAGCAATTCTTTCTAACTTTTTTGTAACCTGATCACTATTTAATATTAACGAACTTAATTTCCCCATTTGCTAAAATCTTGCCACTAATTTAAGATTTAATCTTCTAGATGTTAAAAAACTAGGAATAGAATATTGTCTTCCACTAACATCTCTTATCCAAGTATAGTTGGTGGTGTTAGATATATCTAATAAATTAAAAACTTCAAATGCAATCCACATTGACTCAATTCCATTCAAAATAGACTTCTCTTTAAATTTTGACTTATCAGTTTCATTGTTAATTATATCTTTTGAAAATCCAATATCTACTCTTTTATAAAAACTAGATCTTAAGGTATCTGAAAATCTTTGATTTCCTGGTGGACCGTATGGTAGTCTGGAGCCAACCAAAACATTAATATTTACTTTCATTGTACTCCATTTAATTTTATCTGTGTCCCAATCGTCTGGCATTTGGTCTTGAAAAAACATAGAAAATGAAAGTCTTTGGTCTGTAGGTCTAGGAATAAGTCCAGGTTCATAACGCGTACTATCGAAAATATTTTGATCTATGGTATATCCAGGTATAATTTTCTCACCCTCTTGGTTAAAATATTCGTAGTAAAAGTCATTTTTAATATCTTCTTTGGTCTGTAGCCAACTTAAAGAAGCATAGGACTGAATACCTTCTACAAACTCTCCATTTATTTTTAAATCAATTCCTCTTGCATATCCTGAAGCTAAATTCTCACCATAATAGTTAACCCTTACATTTTCAATTTCATATGGGATTATATCTTCTAAAAATTTGTAATAAATTTCTGATCCAACTTTGAATTTTCTGTCCCACATATTGAAAACCATATCTCCACCTGCAACTAAATGAATAGATTTTTGTGCTCTTATCATAGGATTAAGTTCACCATTTAAATTTCTTGCAGCTCTATAAAAAGGAGGTTGATAATAATAGCCTGTTGCCAATCTAAAAGTTATATTTTGTCTAGATATTTTTTGATTTTCAAACTTGTAAAATGCAGGTCGCCATTTGAAATTTATTCTAGGAGAAAGTACGGTCTGGTTGTTGTAAGACCAGTAATTTGCTCTAAGACCAACAGTAGCTGTAAAATAATCTTGAGTTGAAAAGATTGTATCTATACTACTATTACTATCTTCTTTATAAATTAAATGAATATTTTTTTCTCTGTTGAATTTAAATCTATGTTGTACAAATCCTGTAACCCTTGAAGATTCAATTTCATTATCAGCTTTAATAAATTTGCTTAAATGAAGTTCTTGGTAAGGAATATTAGAAGGATCTTGGTATCCAATACTATCCGCTTCTCTTGGTGTATTGAACCTTGCAGAGTCAAGATAGTTCCATTCTTTTATGGTGTTTCTAACTTGTTCATCTTGAACTTTTATTCCCCAAGATGTTTTTTGATTACCTTGGTTAAAATCTCCTTTGTGATAGAAGTTGATAACATTGGCTCTTAGTTGATTCCTAGCGTGGTTTAGAAATGCTCCAACACCTCTGTTGTATGCTATATCTCCGTATTGATCACTTCCCAAATCTCGTTCTAGTTCATCCAGTCTATATTCGCCTAATAAATCAAAATATTCTGTCTCGTCGGTATTAAATGTTGAAATAAAATAATTTAAAGATAAATTCTCTGATCTTTGATGTTGGAGAGATACTGCTCCCATATAGGTTTTA
>Ga0228664_1001112_pt1 | contig 14229 bp, 17 predicted proteins | sample 78DmetaG_FD_183029 | JGI IMG/M metagenome (GOLD analysis project Ga0228664, IMG submission 183029) | Seawater microbial communities from Monterey Bay, California, United States - 78D | ecosystem: Environmental > Aquatic > Marine > Coastal | place: USA: California | collected 2016-09-26 | reverse complement strand
CGGACTAATCGCCTGGGCTGCCTATGCAGCTATTGTTTATGGTGCCTACACCTTGTTAAAAGGTGAGTAGCACATATGCAATTTGATTTTAAGATAGAGCAAGTTGCAGAACTTTTGCCACGTATTGATGCCGCTGAATGGTATGATGCAATGCAGAGAGTTTTGCCCAAATGGAATATCGACACAGTTGATAGAGTTGCAGGGTTTATAGCTCAAACAAGTCACGAATCTGGTGGATATTCTGTTCTAACAGAGAATCTAAACTACAGTGCCGAAGCACTGGATAAGATTTTTCCAAAGTATTTTAAACGAGCAGGACGAGATGCAAGAAATTATCATAGGCAACCTGAAAAGATTGCAAATGTAATTTATGCAAATCGTATGGATAATGGTAACGAAAATAGTGGAGATGGCTGGCGCTTTAGAGGTGGCGGTATTCTTCAACTAACAGGTCGTTACAATTATACAGAATTTGGTAAAGCAGAAGATATGAGTGCAGAAGAAGCCACAGAGTTTGTTCGCAGTCCTATTGGTGCATTAGCAAGTGCATGCTGGTTTTGGGATACAAATAATATTAATAAGTATTGCGATACTCAGGATATAACTGGTATGACAAAACGTATTAATGGTGGAACTATCGGGCTAGAAGATCGCAAAAAACATTACGCACATGCTTTAGAAGTTTTAGGTGGACATTATACTCCACGAGAAACATATGAAACAGTACGTCTTGGATCTCGAGGCCCAACTGTAGTAAAATTACAAGAAACACTTGGACTTACTGCAGATGGTATCTTTGGAAAAGGCACAGAAGCAAAACTACGAGGTTGGCAATCACTTAGAGGATTAACACCGGATGGTATTGCAGGACCTAATACGTTAGGAATCTTATTTAATGATTAATGGGTGAGGACAATGGACAATAATTTACACAGTAAAAGTTGGTGTCCACTCCCATTTAACGCTATTAGCTTTCATCCTACAGGAGCATTAACTCGTTGTATGATGAGTAATATCCCAATGGGTGAAAGTTTTGATAGTGTACAAATGCAACAGTTACGTCAAGATATGCTTGATGGCAAGTGGGACAAAGAAGGTTGCATTAGTTGTTGGAAAAAAGAAGAACAAGGCAACATAAGCCAAAGACAAAAATGGCTACAAAGAAACCCACAAGATTTTAAAAGTCCTGAAGGATATAATAATCCACAATTAACAGGCAATCCAATAAATCATATGTTTGTAAATTATAGTAACATATGTAATTTTAAATGTAGAATGTGCGGACCTAATTACAGTAACAGTCTTATTCCAGAACACAAACATTTACATTCTATTGGATTAGGAAAACAAGTAAAAGTAGAGTCTATTAAAAATAGAAACTTTATAAATGATTACTTAAAAAATAACCCAAACAGTTTAGACAACGTAAACAGTATCTGGATAACAGGCGGTGAGCCTCTTATGGATGATAATTGCTACGAACTTATTGACATTTTAGATGACTATGACAAATCATGGGAAACTGATATGGTTATTACAACCAACGGTTCTAAAGTTGATTTAGATAAATTACAAAAATTTGATAACCTAAAGTTCTTTGAACTTGATTTAAGTTTAGATACCCCAGGTAGCATGTTTGAATATATGCGTAGTGCAGGTATATTTACATGGGAACAGATGAAAAAACTGATAGATGATTTAACACACTTTAAAAAAGAGAATAGTAGTTGGTTCCATATGTGTTTTAATGCAAGTATACAAGCATATAACTTTGATACAGTATTAGAATTTGATAAAATATGCAGAGATGCAAATGCACTAAATAATACTAGGATGTTAATATTTCCAGAACACTTTAGATTAGATGTACTACCGTTGGAAATGAGACAAACAGAATTGAAAAAAATAAAAGACTACACAGTTGCATCATACGATCCTAGGTTTCAACGAACATTCGCAGATATATGCAACAGTATGTCTAAGCCACAAGCAAGCAACGAAGTAGTAAGTAAGTTTAAACAAATAACAAAAGCACAAGATACATACAGAGGTATGCACATAAAAGATTACCATACAAAAATAGCAGAATTTATATATGACAGATAAAAAATTAATACCAGAGCGTTGGGTTGTTCATCACGATAATGCAGGTACAACAGTAAAAGAAAATAAAAAATGGAAAAACTTACATAGTCCAAGTTGGTGCCCAGTTCCTTTTAACACAATTAGTTGGCATCCATCAGGAATAGTAAGCCGTTGTATGATGAGTGATGATCCAATGGGTGAATCACACGAAAGTGCAATAATGCAAGAACTAAGGCAAAACATGCTTGATGGTAAATGGGATGATCATGGATGTTTAAATTGTTTACAAAAAGAACGTAATGGTTTTAAAAGCCAGCGTATGAATTGGTTACATCATGACTTCAGAGAAAGACTTGGAGATCCTGAACCATATACTAATCCAAAAATAACTGGAAATAAGATAAGTCATTTATTTGTGAACTTTTCAAATGTATGTAATTTTAAATGTAGAATGTGTAATGCAAACTTTAGTAATAGTTTAATACCTGAAAACAAACATATGTATCCGTTGTTTCCAGAAGAATATCATAAGGTACCACTACAGAATAGAAAAAACTTTAATAACATTAATGAATACTTAGAAGCAAGTCCAGAAGTGCTAGAAGGTATAACAAGCATATGGATGACAGGCGGCGAACCATTTATGGATGATAGTCCATATAAACTAATGGAACTTATTGAAGAATATGGACATCCAGAAAAGATTAAAATGGTTATTACTACAAATGGATCTAAATTAGACTTTAATAAATTAAATAAATTCAATAAACTGAAAAGTCTAATACTTGATATTAGTATTGATGCAGTAGGACCTATGTTTGAATATATGCGTAGCAATGGTGTATTTACATGGAGCCAAATGGAAGCAACTTGTGGGCAGTTGAAAAATTTTAAAGAAACTAACAAAGACTGGTTTAAATTTCAAATTAATAGCAGTTATCAAATATTTAATTACGATAACACTTGGGATTTTTTAGAGTTTATTGACGATCACGAATGTGATAGTAATATGAGACTAGTCGTATACCCTGAACACTTAAGAGCAGGAAACTTACCAGAGAGTTTTAAAAAAGAAGCATATGCTATGTGTGATAAAATAGAATTACGATATGGAAACAAAGATCAACATCAAATTAAAATGTTAGATGATATAAGACAAGCGTTAAGCGTTGAAGAAAAGTATTTAAAATCTTTTAAACGAGTTATTGCTGAACAAGACAAATTCAGAGGAAGTTATCTTTATAATTATAATGAAAAACTTGCTGAAATAGTATATGGACCTAATCAACAATGCCTATTTTAAGACCACCACATAAAAGTTATTCTCTTGTTTATGACGAAGGATTGCCTGCAGAATGGCTTTCATGGTTTATCAATAAACATCATAAATTCCCACAGATTAAACCTTTGCAGTTACGAGAAGGCAGAGTCGGACACCAAGGAAGATACTGGACTCCAATAGATAGGACTATGTATAATAGAAATGGAAACGGTACTGAAGAAAAAGCATTTCCATTTAGTACAGTTATTGATAAAGCATTAGAAATGGGATATGGAGATTTTGAAAAACTAATATTCAGAATCGGACCTAAGGGACATTACTTACGTTACTTGTATGAGAATTTTGATGCTATACACACAGTAGAAGCAAATATAACAAACCATATAGTAGTTGATTTTTCAGATACAGATATGATAGTATTGTTTGAAAAAGAAATGGAAGAAAGACGTGGTAACTTAGAATCACATTATAAACATTTAAAAATACTTGACGGAACTGATGCTACTACTGCCGAACGAGAAGCAGCTTCTGAAATAATGAACGACGATTATGCAGAGTACAAATGTAAATTTAATGAACGTGGAGTACATGTTGATAAGATTGATTTAAGTAAACTATTCCAGTATGACTTGTATGAGTATTACAGGTTATGTATACTTATTGATAGTCCACCACTACATAACTGGAAACAACTAGTAGCAGATTTTGTAAAAATTATGCTTGAAGATTACAATTAGATTGACAAATAGCATAATTTACGCTATAATGTAAATGTAACAAATTTACTATGGAGCGTAAAATATGACGATGCAATTACTCGGTCCACATATGACCACAACTCAATATAGTCGTAAGAAAAGCAAAAAGGCTATGAGTCCAGCAAAGCTAGAAAAACTAAAAGTACAATGGCGACAACACAACAAAGATTGTCGTAGGCGACACATTCACTCGGCACAGTTTGCAGAATTCGAAGACTTTGTTGCATATGTAAGTGGCACATACAAAGCCCCAAAAACTACAACAAAACGCAAAGCATACGAGCCTCCTAAGGTGCGTGAAACAAAAGACTATCCAAGTCTTAGTAATAATGTTAGTGGCAATGGCACACGCAAAGAGCCAATGCAGTATACAGGCGAACGCAAATTACTAGGCATTGCAACAATGCACAAAAGTAATATGGTACCTATCTTTGAAGATCAAAAAGAACAGGCAGTTGAAATAGCACAAATGAGGCGTTAATGTCAGGTCAGAGACGATTTTTAAAAGTTTGGGCAAGGACAGTTGGGATGCCAATTGGTGTCAACGATGAGGATAAGCCTGAGTTTTTACCCATTACACAAAAAGATGTAAGACGTGCATTAGCGTTTAGAACATTTTGGATTGTTCTTCATGTATTAACTTGTGTAATGATTATTACAGGTAACGGTAGAGTGTTAGGTTGGTGGTAATGACAAAAGTTTGGAGTGTTACTATTAAAGGCAAAAATGATACAGTTGTAATGACTGATGAACAAGCAATGATAGTTAAAATGAAGTTTGCACCAAACATTGATATGTATGACTTAACTACACTACACGGACTAACGCCAGATCACTTACATAAAATAGAACGAAATAAATCCTTTGAAAACGAAGACAAAAGTCTACTTTGGATGAAAAACAGTCTAGAAATGGGTGTGTATGGCGGTTGGCCAGGCGAGTATGAGAAAGCAGTTTGGGAATATCAAGACCTAATTAATATGAAATAAAAGGTTGACAACCAAGACATCTTGTCGTATAATATATACATAATGTTAGAAAAAAGAGGAATAAAGTTGGAAGATAAAATCATACTTACAGATTGCGATGGTGTACTACTTGATTGGGAAAGTGCGTTTCATAAATGGATGGAATCACATGGACATGTTAAAGTATCACACGGAATGTACGATATTAGTCAACAGTATGGGTTTGAAAAAGCTCAAGGTAAACAACTAATTAAAATATTTAACGAAAGTGCATGGATGGGCTATTTAAAAGCATTCCGTGATGCACGAAGTGGTGTTGCTAAATTATATGAGCATGGATATCGTTTCCACTGTATTACAAGTTTAAGTTTGGATAAAAAAGCAATACGTTTACGGAAATACAACTTAGAGAATGTATTTGGTAAAGGTACTTTTAAAGAAGTACTATGCTTGGACACAGGTGCTGACAAAGATGAAGCACTAGCTCCTTATGTAGGAAGTGATGCATTTTGGATCGAGGATAAACTCGAAAATGCAGAGTGTGGGGCTAAGTTAGGATTAAAAAGTATTCTATTAGAACACGATCATAACAAAGATGAAGTCTTAATGGACGGAATAAAAATGGCAGGCAATTGGGCCGATATAGTTGACATGATTGTCAACAGTTAATTTATTCTTCGTCTCCGTAAATAGTTAGAACTTCAGTAACAGCGACATGTCGTTCAACATCACCTTTGGTGAAACTGACAACTCCAATTATATCACTACCTCTTTGTTCTAGTAGTTTTACGAAATTTTTAAGACCGTTGTCTTCGAATCCACGGTCGTGTTGTGCTAAGTCTCCTGTTACAATAATTTTAGAATTCTCGCCAATACGTGTTAATAACATCTTCATTTGAGATGGTGTCGCATTTTGCATTTCGTCTGCTATAATCCAAGAATTCTTAAAAGTTCTACCACGCATATATGCCAGTGGTGCAATCTCGATAATGTTCTCATTAATCATATTTTCGATTGTGCTTGGTGACCAATATTCTTCCATTACGTCAAATATAGGTCTTGTCCATGGTGCCATTTTTTCTACTAGTGTTCCTGGTAGAAAACCATGCTGTTCGTCAACACTAACTGCAGGTCGTGTAATTACAATTTTACTACATAAGTTTGAATTGTATGCGTCAATAGCCGCTAACACGCCTAGCAATGTTTTACCTGTACCTGCAGGTCCCATTGCAAACACAATGTTACGTTTTTCATCGTCAAGAAGTTCTACATAATCTTCTTGTGCAAGATTACGTGGGACAATTTGTACGTGTCTTTTTCTGTGTGCGTTAAGTTGGACTATCTTATCCTGTGAATGTTCTTGTTGATATTGTTGTTTTTTGGTTTTTCGAGCTCGTTTAGCCATGTGTTCTCCTATTTGGATGTTTGGGCCCTTTACTGCCTGCTCATATGTATTTAACACTTTGAGAAATAAGTTAAGTTAGTATAAAAAGAATAAAAGTTGACACTACGACCTAACTGTCATAAATAAGTATATATTAAAGGAATTCACAATGGATCAAAACTATATTTTAAACAACCTAAGAGCAAACACTAGTCGAGATAGTGCATTAGAAATGCTAATGGACTTTGAGCGTGTAATGGACAATGCCAACATTTATGCATATAAAAATTGGATGGAAGGCGAAATTGTAGAAGGTCCACACATTGATAGATATTGGGTAACAGTTACATTAATGTATCATCAAGCACTAATGCCAGATCCTGAAGGTGCAATGCGTTTAACAAGAAATGGTTGTAAAGTATATTTTGCAGAAGAAGAATACATTACTGCTGCTAAACTAAGAAGTCCAGACGACAGTGAAGGACAAGACGGTGCAGACGGTAAAAGACCAGGACAAACTCGTGCTAAAAGAATTATTAAGCCTGTTTGGTTAGTAACAATAGTAATGCCTAGAAAATACATGAATGATGTAGAAGCAGCTAAATTGCGTGTTGATGATCAGGGTATTGATAGTAATGCAGTTGAGCAAGCATACACAGATGAAATATCTGCAGCAGATGAGGGATTAGACTTATGAGCATACAAAACAATGATTTAATAGATTTGATACAATCAACATTTAGTGTTGATCAATACAAAAGTAAAATAGGCGATGATAAGAATGTTGTAGTATTAGCATTTGAAGTTAAAGATGCCGATCCAGCAAAAGATTTAAGCCAGTTTATTGAAACAGGACATGACACTATTGATGTAGATGTATCGCCAGGTCCAGACAAAGACGGAAATTACAAAGTTTTTGTTGAGTTACAACGAAACAGTAAGTTATTTGATTCAATTGATAACATACTAAAAGATATTACTCGCATAGACGAATCAGCAAACAACTTTATGTTTAATGCATATAAAAGCGATATGCCTTCAAATTGGAATAGACAAAACTTTGAAAGTAGTGTATACTCAAGTAGTTACGATTATGAAATGGCCACTAACCCTAAGGCACAAGAAATATCGGAACGCATTAAATTTTTAAACAAGTACTAATATTATGATCCTAGGAAAACTTAAATTACTTCTTATCCTGACCGCGGTAATCAGTGCCGTTGGGTTTGGTGCGTGGAAGTATTACACATACACACAAGAACAAATTCGTGTATATGCCACAAACGCCGCAACTGCTGAACAGGCCGCTGCTGCATCTGAGGCAGCATTTAAGTCAGTACAAGAAGATCTAGCAGAAGTACAAAAACAATTTAATGAAGTAAGCAAAGAGTTCGCAAATGCTCAAACTCGTGTTGACACACTTGAAAATAAATTAAGCGAACACGACTTAGGTCAACTTGCACAAGCCAGACCTGGATTAGTTGAAAAAATAATCAATAATGCCAGTAATGAAGTAGCAAGATGTGTAGAGATACTAAGCGGATCACCATTAACGGAGAAGGAAATAAATGCAACAAAGCCATCAAAAATCAACAGTGAGTGTCCTGATATTGCTAACCCTAACTATGTTCCTAGGTAGCTGTGCAAGTACACCACAAGTAGTTTCATATAAAGCAGAACCAATTGAGAAACCAGCACTAGTACTACCTGACACATCTGTGTTGGAATTAAGAAATGCAGACTGGAATATTATTACACCAGAAGAACTTAATGGTATATTTGATAAACTAGAAAAAGACGGTGAACCTATAGTTATATATGCATTGACCACTGAAGGGTATTCACAACTTTCTTTAAATTTTGCTGATATACTTAAATTAGTTTCACAACAAAAAGCAATTATTGAAGCATATAAAGAGTACTACGAACAAACAGAAAAAAATATAGATGACCACAACAACAAGACCAATCAAGCTCCTGTTGAAAAAACAGGAATATTTGACAACTTCCTCAATTAAAAACACTAACGTTTAAGGCTGTTCATAATGTCAATAAATACTACGATGAAGAAAACGAACAACCCTTGGTTTATACTCGGCCTTGAACCAGGCGCATCTCAGAAACAGGTCAAGCTAGCATATAAAAGATTAGCACTAAAAAATCATCCTGATAAGGGTGGGACTGTTGCTGATTGGTTATCTATAAGTGATGCATACGAAGAAATTCAAAAAAAGAATCATGTTCCTATATTAAAATCAACAGATGTACAAATGATAGATTTAGCATTAACTATTGAACAACAAATTATTGGTGTAAATGATTATATTAAAATTGACGAACAAGAAGATTTATATTTAAAAGTAAATATTCCAGCAGGTGTACTAGCAGGTGATAAGTTTAAAATAACTGACAAGCGAAAAAAATATATAATAAATGTTAAAGAAAAGACAAATAAAGTCTTTACAAGATCAGGAAATAATATTATAATGTATAAGACATTAGATGTTATTGATGTAATGAAACTAAATTCATTTATGATAATGACACCAACAGGAGAACGCTGTGAAATTGATATTCCAACTGACACAGTGACAGGAAGTATAATAGTGCTAAAGGGACATGGGTTATACAATAGAAAGAGTAAAAGAAAAGGCAATTTAAGGATACATATTAAGGTAGATATACCTTACTTAAATAGTACTAACATGGAAGAATTTATAACGAGGTTAAGGAAAAATGACTGATATTGAAAAAATTGTAATAACTGCTATCAATTTAGCAAAAAAATTAAAACACGAATATGTAACTATTGAGCACCTTGCCGCGGTTATTTTAGACGATCCACAAGTGCAGGCAATGTGTTATGAAGTAAACGCTGATGCAGAAACTTTACAAGTTGCACTAATAGAATATTTAGAGAAGCATTGTACAGAATTAGTTAAAGATAACAACGAAGAGCCAAATCCTTTTAAAACGCAAATGCTTGAAAGAGTATTCAACCGTGCATTAACACAGGCATTATTTCAAGGTAAGAAACATCTTAACCAATTAGATTTAGTATTAAGCATACTAGGTGAAGAAAACAGTATAGCGGCACAGTACGCAGAACAAATGGGCCTTAGCAAAAACAAAGTCATTGGTTGGATGCAAGAAACACAAGCACTAGAAAATGAACAAATTTTTGGACCTTCTGATGTTATTGGAACAGATCCTCGTAGACAACAAGGTGCAATGACACCTAGAGATGTATTAGCACAATTCTGTACTAATATGAACGAGGCATACGATGAATATGATGACTTAATTGGTCGTAGACACGAATTAAAAGAATTAGTACAAACAGTAGCACGAAAGAAAAAGTCTAATGCTATTTTAACAGGCGGCAGTGGTGTTGGTAAAACAGCAGTTGTACAAGGACTAGCAAAACTTATTGTAGAAGGACATGTTCCTGATATTATCAAAGACAAAGTTGTGTGGGAATTAGATATGACCAAATTAGTTGCTGGTACAAAATACAGAGGCGACTTTGAAGAACGCATGAAGCAACTAGCAGAGGCACTAATACAAGAGCCTAACATTATTTTGTTTGTGGATGAAATACATACAATTATTGGTGCAGGTAGTACAAATGGTACTATGGATGCAGGTAATATGTTAAAGCCAGCATTAAGCAATGGTAAACTAAAAGTTATTGGTGCTACAACAGATGAAGAATATAGAAAAGTATTTGAAAAAGAAACAGCACTAGCACGTAGATTTACAAAAGTTGTAGTAGATGAACCTAACACAATAGACGCAAAAGAAGTTGTATACAATTCGTTAGTATCATATGAAGCATTTCATGATGTTACTATTAGACCAGAAGCAGCAGATCTTTCAGTTGAATTAAGTAATCAATACATCTTTAACAAGAAACTTCCAGATAAAGCATTTGATATTATTGATAGAGCCTGTGCATTTAATAAAATATTACCAATTGAAGAACGCTTAGATATATTAGGTGAAGATGAAATCAAAGCAGAAGTGGCAAGACTAACTGGCATTCCAAAAGAACATTTAGGAAAAGCAGAAGATGAAGCAACAAATAAAAAGCACTCAGAAGTTAGAGAGTTTTTAGAAAGCACAGTATTTGGACAACAAGCAGCAATTGATTGTGTAGTTGATAGTATTACAGTTAGTATGGCAGGACTTAAAGATCCTATTAAACCTATTGGAAGTTATCTACTTACAGGTCCAACAGGTGTTGGTAAAACAGAACTTGCTAAACGTTTAGCACAGTCAATGAGCATGAAACTATGTAGATACGATATGGCAGAATATCAAGAACGCCACACAGTATCAAAACTAATTGGTTCACCTCCAGGCTATGTAGGACACGCAGATGGTAAAGCAGGTGATGGTTTACTTATTAATCAATTAGAAGATAATCCAAATTGTGTGTTATTATTAGACGAAGTAGAAAAAGCACACCCAGACTTAATGAGTGTATTGTTAAGTTTATTAGACGAAGGTACAATTACATCAAGCACAGGTAAAGTAGTAAGTGCCAAGAACGCTATTGTTATTATGACAAGTAACCTTGGAGCCAGAGACGCGGCAGTTAAAAGCATTGGCTTTAATGAAGAAACATATAATGCAAAAGCAGTAGACGATGCAGTAAACAATTATTTTGCTCCAGAGTTTCGTAACAGACTAGATGGTGTTGTTAAGTTTAATTCTTTAACAAGAAATGACATGAAGCGTATTGTTATTAAGTTCTTAGGTGAACTTGAAACATATGTAGAAGGCAGACACATTGTAATTAATTGGGGACCCGAGCTATTAGCAATGCTAGAAGATAAAGGATACGATCCGGCAATGGGTGCAAGACCACTTGCAAGATTAATTAATGAAAGTGTAAAACTTCCGTTAGCAAAACATCTACTAGATCACAACAAAGACTTTACACTAGACTTGGACTGGAAAAAAGACGCATTAACCATTAATGGAAAATAGTATACCAGTACTGCCTACGGAAACTGTATTTTATAGATACTTTGACACACGACTTAAAATAATAAAAATACCACGCAACTTCCGTTTTAAATACGATAAGTTTGATTCTCTAGCAAGACTACAATACAGAGTAGTAAAAATATACAGAAGCAAACATGAATATGATTGTAACTTATATACATCTAATACAGAAATTGTACAAGATGTATTAAACAATTTTGAAGTAGAAGAAATAACTCAACCGTTAAATGAAACGCATAGAGAACTATTACATAAGCGTGATAGAAAAGTAGTTATACGCAACAAGTTATGGTTTAACAGATACAAGCACAAAGTAACTGCTTGGCATAATTGGGATAAGAATACAACTCGTGAAGAAAGTGTAAAAATGATTCATTGGGTATATGAACACTTTCCCAAAGGTGAGAATAGAATTGTATCTACCTCATATGGTTCCTACTTTGGAACAATCAATAGATTAGCACAACCACCCACTATATTCACAAACAGTGAAGAAACTATGATGTTATACAAGTTAGCATACAGCGATATGCTTAGAATGACTATGGAAACCTGTATAACGCTTCAAGAACTCGATAATTGATAAATACTTGTAAGATTAAAGGAGATTATTAATGGCTAGTTCTAACATAGTTCTAACAAATAAAAACGAACTTACATATACAAGTGACGCTGTAAAAGGCGATGGTTACTATGGATTTGCTGACGGTTTACATACAATGAGTTTCCATGTAAGTAACTTTACTGGAAGAATTCACTTAGAAGCAACAATTGTAGAACAACCAACAGAAAACGATTGGTTTCCTATTGATTTGGATAACATAACACCATATTTACAATTTACAGCCCAAACTGCTACCAAAGGTTCAAGTTTCGAAGGTAACTTTGTTTATTTGCGTGTTAAAGTTGACAGAGCATACTTAGGTGCAGGATCATATGATAAAGCACTACATGGCGTTATTGACAAAGTTGTCGTGCTAATTTAGAGGAGAAATACACTTGGCGATTCAAGCATTTAGTGGTGGTATTCAACAACTACCTACACCAGATTTTAATTTAACAACATCCATTGCTGATGGCGATCTTTTGGTATACAGAAGTATTGACAAAGCATTTCATAACGAAACAAATTCATTTACAACACTTGCACAAGTTAATCAACTAATTGCAAATATACAAAGTGGTGGTGGAGTTGATTTAAGTTCTTATGCTACTACAGCATCACTGAACTCTCAAGTAGCAACACTTAACACTGCTATATCAGTTAAAGCAGATAAGACATATGTAGATGCTCAAATAGCCGGTATAGATAATAGTAATATAGATCTAAGCAATTATGTTACTACTTCGGCATTAAACGGTTCATTAGCAAATTACGATACTTCTACACAAGTTACAGGCAAAATTAATACTGCTATTGCAAATGCTACATTCTTTGATGGCGATTATAATAATCTTACTAACACACCAGTAATTCCAGATTTAACAGGATATGCAACACAATCCTGGGTACAAAATCAAATAGCAACAACTGATATAAAAGATTTATTAGATGTAACAAATTTATTAAGTGGCGGTGGAGCAACAACACTTGGTGCATTAACAGATGTAAGTGTGTCAGGTGCAACCGCAGGACAAGTATTAAAATACAATGGTACATCATGGGAACCAGCGTCAGACAATACAACAGGTGGCGGCGGAAGTAATGCAGACACATTAGATAGTCAAGACGGCACTTATTACTTAGACTATAACAACTTTACTAATACTCCAAGCATACCAACACCATTTAGTGGTAACTATGACGACTTAACAAACAAGCCAACATTATTTGATGGACAGTTTAGTTCACTAACTAGCACACCAACTACACTAGCAGGTTATGGAATTACAGATGGCGGCAGTGGCGTTTGGGCAGATATTACTGGCAAACCAACTACAATAGCAGGCTTTGGTATTACTGATGCGTTTGACGGTGACTATACAAACTTAACAAACAAACCAACTATACCAGTAGATGTAAGTGATTTAACTGATACAACTAATTTATTAACTGGTGCAGCTTATACAGATGCTAGTGTTGATACACATCTTAACAGAAGTTCAGCAGCAACTAACCAAGTATTAAGTTGGAATGGTACAGACTATGCGTGGGTTAATAATTCAGGAGGAGGCGGAGGCGCTACTTCTTTAGGTGGACTATCTGATGTATCAAGTACTGCTCCTTCAAACGGTCAAGTACTTAAATGGGATAGTGCAAATTCAACTTGGGCACCAGCATTAGATTCTACGTCAGGAATTGGCGGCAGTAGTTATGCAACAGAAGCCTATGTAGATCAGAAACTATTAGAGCGTGGCGATCACTTTAGTGGCGATTATAACGATTTAACAAACACACCTGTATTGTTCTCAGGTGATTATGCAGACTTACTTAATAAGCCTGCAGGTAATTCAGATCTAAGTTTACAAATTGTAGGAACAGATTTAAAACTTTTAAATATTGAACCAGATCCTGATACAGTAATTAGTACAGTAAGTTTAGCATCATTAGGTAGTGCTATAGCATCTAGTATTGACTATACAGACTTAGCAAACAAGCCTAATTTATTCAGTGGTGATTATAACGATCTAGTAAATAGACCAAATCTATTCTCAGGCGATTATAACGATCTATCAAACAAACCTTACATTCCAAGTATTGCAGGACTGGCATCAACTACATATGTTGATTCAAAA
>Ga0228664_1001111_pt1 | contig 14234 bp, 8 predicted proteins | sample 78DmetaG_FD_183029 | JGI IMG/M metagenome (GOLD analysis project Ga0228664, IMG submission 183029) | Seawater microbial communities from Monterey Bay, California, United States - 78D | ecosystem: Environmental > Aquatic > Marine > Coastal | place: USA: California | collected 2016-09-26 | reverse complement strand
CCTTTGTATACCGATGAAGAACTGCCATCTTCCGAACTTGAATCCGAATCCGTACTCTGATTTTGAGAAGTCGTTAGTGGATTTTTTTTTTCCACGTTAGAAGAAGTCTCTTGTTGTGGATTGTTTAAAATAGTAGAATTTTGAATAATTTCATCTACAGGGTCAATGTCAATCTCCCAGCTACTATATAAAGAATCTAATTCTTTTTGTTTTGGAATTTTAACCTTAGCCAACCTGTATTGATCAGTAATTATTGATTTGATGTTTTTATTCTCTGCAAATCTTGTTGCTTCAGCGTCATCTATTTCAATCCCTTTTGACTTGTATAAACCAATAACCCATTGCTTTGCTTTTGATTTATCAAGCTTTTTTTTAGGAGGATCTGTCGGGTCTTTCTTGTCTTTTTTTTGCAAGTTATCCTGTGTTGTATCTTGAACACTTTCTTGTACGACAGGCTTAGTTTCCTCAACTAATGGTATTGTATTTTCTTTATTCACAATCATGAACTATATTTATTTATTGATTTCAACTTGTGCTAAATGCAAGGCTTTTTTAACGTCTCTTGTGTTTCTATCGTATTGTAATTCAGTTAAAATTTTTGCTAATTCTGGTATTCCTTTTTTGTCATCAAATATTTGCAAATAAAAACTCTGAGCTTGCTCATCTGTCAAAGGAAGCGTCATGCCTTCAGCAACATAGGAACTTTCTCCAGTTGTTGTTTTACTATCAAGATTACTTCCATCTGTTTTAATAGTAGAACTTACTTCTCCGTAAGTAGCGTTACCTGTTAAAATAATTATAGGTTGACCCTCCGTATTTACAGATGTGAAAAATCCAGTTATATCTTTAAACTTGTTATTAGTAAACGTATTGACGTTTAATACATCTTTAAAATTATTTAAAACACCTCCAACATTAACAGCTCCTTGAGTTGTTAAATCATAGTCTGAGGCCATATGTAAATTCTTTAAAGATGTTGGAACATTATCAAGACCTTTTTCTAGCACTCCATTAGCGCGTAAACTTGCTTCTTGACTACTTAACGTCATGTCTGGATCTGTTGCAACAACATTACCCGTTAATTTATTTTTTCTGTTCTGAGAAATAACCGCTCTAGAAAGAAGATTAAGTCCACTTACTTTATAACCCTTACCCCCAACACTATAGCTAGCTGGAGCAATTCTTGTGTTTGTGTCTTTTGTACTTCTTGTTGTAGACGCTCTTGCTCTATCTTTATAAACCTCAGTATCCACATTTATAGAAGCCATTAATTGATTTCTATAATGAGCTTTCACTAATTTAATAGTGCTTTCTGACAAAACAGTATTTCCTTGCTCATCAACATCAAGCATCAAAGGATCGTCTTCAAATTCAATTGCAGAACCCTTAGCCGTTGAAGAATCATAATCAAAATATATAGATGAAGGAAATTTTCTCTCTATTTGTTCATCTGTTAAAGGTATTCCTGTGGCGCCATCTCCAAAAGGAGTTCTTGCTCCTAAAACATCAAAAGCATAAGCCGCCATCCAATCCATACTTTTAGATGTTATTTCTTGTTCTATAGCTCTCTGCACATATTCAACATCTTTAGGGTCAGCAATTCTACCCATTATCTGAGTGCCATTAGCAGTTGTTTGCATTGGCTGGAATATAGACTGCTGTACCCCGTCTGCTCCTGTAAAAGTAAACCCTGTGTCTCCAATGTTTTTTTTGAAAGCAGCAACTTCTTTTTTGTCGTCTACTTTAAAGTATTTTTTCTTGCTTGGATTTATATGATCTCTTAAAGGCTTTAATATTGTTTTTGTTTTTACTTCATTACTTCCTTTTTCAAGGTATTGGTAAGTAAACTCCATATGTTGTTTATTACCTATAAGAACAGGCTTGTAATAGCTTTGTAAGTCTATTTGCTTGGCTGATTGCTTTGGAACAGCAGCAGACCCTTTTTTCATAATACTGCCAGCTACCGCTGGTTTTCCATAAATATCAACAGCTCCTCCATCAATATCGGCTTGTGTTGCAACTACATCAGGAACCGCAGGTATTGCGTCTCTTGCAGGTATGTAAGTTGGCCCACTAGAGTAAGCTCCGTTAGAAATATCTTTAAACCAGGTTCGATCAAACTCAGCTAAAGTTAATCCAGAATACCCTTCTTTTTCTTGCTCTGCTATTATTGCATCTCTTTGTTCTTTTATTATGGTAGGTAATTGACCTATCATACTCATCTCTCCTGTTATTGCTGCAGATTGCGCAACCACTTCGCTTCTAGAAATCTCTCCATTTCTATTAGCTTGTTGTAGTTCCATTAATTTAGTTCTCGCATCAGAGCCAGCTTTAGCCCAATACGAATCCATATCCTGAATACCTGTAGCTACAAAATCCGTTGCTTCACCCAATGCTTTTGATTGAACTCTTCTCTCTTCCCTAACCTTATCTCTTACTTTCTGTACCTGTGCCTGACCAGCTAAAAACAATTCCCCAATAGATCCGTTTTCGCTTTGTACTGGTTTAACTAAATAACCTCCTCCGTATGCCATTTTTATGAATTACTCGTTTGTTTTTTTCTTTTTTCTTTTCATACCTAACTGAAACATTCCCATTGGGTCAAACCCAGCATCTGCATTTGCAGATTCTTGTCCAATACCAGCACTCATAAGCGTTTTAGAGAAGTTTGTTATTGCTGATGATTTTTGTTGTTCCCCAGCAGCAACTTGAGCTTGTAGGCTTTGAACTTTATTAAAATCCCTTTTCTCTTGCATGTCTCTTCTCATTTGTTCGTCTTGAACTCTAATTTTATCAGCCTCAAACATTTGCTTGCCCATGTTTCCATAAAGGGTTTGTTCTTGAGCTCCTGTTGTCTCTTCTCCAGCAGTAAGCATTGCTAACATATTTCCCGCGTCTCCGCCTGACATAGCAACATCCGCAAATCGTTCTTTATTCTGTTGTATCTTATTTAAAGCGTCTTCTTCTAGTTTTAAAGAAGGAGCTAAAGCGTCTGCCGCCCCAGTCTCTAAACCTTGCCATTGAAACTGATCTAATTTTCTTCTGCCCTCTGCAGCTGCTTTGGATCCACCAAGAAAATTCACAATAGAACCAGCTGCTCCACCCATTAATCCTAATGTTGTTAATAAAGCCATTTTTTATTCTTTTTTAGTTATACAAATATACGAAATTTACATATAGCTCTTCATTACCTCACTGTTTACAGAATAAAGCTCTACAAAACCAGTAAATTGATTTACAAGTTTAATTGTAGAATGATATCCTCTTAATCCAAATGATTCTGAGCTAGGGTTTTTTGCAACGAAACAAAAATCATTCACAGACGGTGTATTTGTTGATGTTGTTGTTGTTATAGTATTTCCATCTATAGAGTCAATACCGCCTATTACCAAAGAAGTTCCGTTATTAAAATACAACGCATCTCCTCCTACTCCATCTACATTATTTGCTGTTATTTGATTTGGTATATCACTTGTAAATCTATAATTATTAGTGCTAGGAATAGATTGTAAATTTCCTAATCCAATAATAGATAGTTCATTAAAATCTAAAACACTAGAAGAATGTCTCCTAATGTATCCATATTTAATACCCTCTTTATCTTCAAACTTTAAATTAGATGAGCTTCCTATTTTACCAGACTCTAACTCTGAATTTAATGTCGCGTACCAGTTTGTGTTATTAGACTCTAGTCCAATAGTTTTAAAAACCTTAACCGTAGAAGGTTCTTTATTAACAGATACAGTGACGCTACACCCATAATTAGTTCCATAAAAATTGGTTCTAGTTTCATTATCTTCATGAATATAAACATTACCGTTTTTAAAGGTATAAAAGCGATTACCAAGACGCTCCATCCACTCAGGTTCGTATGAGTGAAAAGACGTCCAACCTTTATTTATTTCATCGTATGTTATTGTTACTTGGTTTGTATCTACTGTGCTCATTAATCATCTATTATTCTAGGCCAATCTAGAGTGTTATTAGGATCAAATCCTAAACTATCTAAAGCCTTGGTTACGTGGTATAAGTAATAATACTCCCATTTATCAAACCTTCCTGTAAGCGGAGCTGGTTTAAACGGAGCTTGAGAGTCATCAGGCGTTCCTGATCCAATCGTATCTTCTATATCATACTCGAAAGTAAATGTGCCTCCAGAGGCGCTTAAATCACTTAATCCATTAGTTCCGCTGTATTGCCCAGTTCCTGCCTCGACAGCAGTCATTAAATCTTTAAAGTCTCCAGAACCGTCTACTTGAAAAACTATACCTCTATAAAAAGTAGAGTTTGTAGAATTTAATGAAGACACTCTAGATCTTAAATTTGCTACATCTGTGTTGTAAGTAGATGTTCTTGTTGTATTTATATCCCAAGAGCCTCCATGATAAACAGTACTCGCTTCATCTTGGAAAATCATAAATATAACATTATCAGCATCGCTAGGAAATGAATTTAAACTTCCTGTGGTTATGTAATCTTTTAAATCTGGATCAGTTAAAGCAGCTAAAGTTCTTTCATTAGTCCAGTTATATGTTTGGTCTCTTAATATAACATGAGAATCATAAGCATTACTTCCGTTTGTAGAAGCGTCAGTGTTTCCGTTTCCTGCAGTCTCTCCTGTAGCGTATAAATCTTGTAATACAGATTTTAATGAGTTGTTTCTCATTTGCTGTAAGGCGTTCTCAGAGTTGTCCATAGAACCACTGCTATCAAAATAAATATAGATATAAGTGTTTTCGTTAATAGATAAAGCTTCTGTTGCTAAAGTTGCTGTTGCAACGCAATCACCTCCTCTTGAGACTTGATATGTAATACTATCATTTAAACCTTGACCCGCTGTGTGGGTATATTGAATAGATGTTGATGGGGTTCCCGAAACAACTACCGCCGTTCCGTTTGTAGGAGGATCAACAATAGTTAAAGTATATGGACTAGGAACCGTGTCATTTGCTATAACATTTACAGTTACAGTTCCTCCATTAGTAATTCCAGTTATACTGTCATCAACTAAAACAGGTAAAGCGTCTTTATAATTCCACACTAAATAAATATTATCGTCAGCAGAGCTTTCTGTAAAAGTAAATGTTATAGAATTCTCTTCTTGCGTAGAGGTTTCTGTATTTGTTACCGTAGGATACGTTGCTTGTGCGACTACCTGAGAAGCTGTTAAATTAGTTGCTGCAGACACTAAATAACCTAATGTATTACAACTATTAAAATCTCCTGTGTGATACCCTATCTGCTTAAATGAAGATATTGTCACAGAGTCATTTGTTGCTGGAACGTATGCTGTTCCTGCCACATCTTCAAAGAAAGTAAATTTAGTTAATTCACTTGCATCAAAAACATCTTCGTCTTCATAAAAAGAATTTGAATTTACTTTAAATCTATTTGTTATAGATTGATTAGCTTCGTCTTGATCATTTACAACAACAAGGTAAACTTTTCTTGTTTGTGCAACAGGACAAGTATGTGTTATTGAAACGTTTTGACTAACCGTAGAACTTATAGTAACCACCGCTATGTTTGTTACATCTAAATCAGAATTGGAAACATCTATGTTAATACTTCCTGATGTGCCAGAACCAGTAAATGTAGAGCCTCCATAAGCAACAGAAATAGAAACACTAGAACCTGCTGAAAATTGTAAGACCGCTGTACCCGCATAAGAACCTACACTTAAGTTGTAGTTGGTTGATATATTCGCATAAACATATTGGTTAAGAATAGACGCACAATCGTATTCAGGCGCGTTCACAATCATTTCTGACTGATTCATTGATAAAACATATTGATGGTTTCTTGGGTCTATTCCTCCTATATTAAACTTGTTTTTAAATCCATATAAAGTGTTTTTAAAATAAGACTTCATTCCGTAATAAGATATAGGAGTTAACCCGTCTTGTCCAAGCCTTAGTACCGTGCCTCTTGCGGCGTCTGTGAAATACATGTTTCCACCATAATTTGCAAAACTTTCTGGATTTATAGAAATGCCGTATTCTCCACTATATGCAACATCTTGTCCAAGAACTTTTTCAACAGTTGTTAGAGAAGCGCTGCCATCAGAAGAATGAACCAAGCTTTTACCATATAAAACTTTAGAAACTCGATCTTCTTGAAATACAATTAAATCTGTTTCTCTAGCAAACAACTTTTGAATGGATCCGTATTTAGCATCAATTTTTTTAGTTATTCCCCTTCTATTGTTAAACTCATTTAATGAGTTGTATGTACTGTTTTCGTTATAAGCTCCTGAATAAGTAAGTGTTGTGGTGTTGTATATTTTTCTATATCCATCAAGCAAAGAAAGGTTAGGTCTTAAATCAATATTATATATTGGAGCTAATCTTTCATCTCTAACTTGAATACTCTCTACTCCGTTACCAAAAGAAAAACAATTTCCTGTTGTTAAATTTACTATTGCTGATTGAGAATTTGTTTGATCCTGAGCATTACCTTCATGAAATCCGTTTACAATATCAAAAGTCTGCTCTGTTTCATAATAGATATCGCTATCTAAATCCATAGGATCTGTTTCGAAAACCAATAAACCATTAACAAGCAATAACTTTACCTCTACATCAATATAGCCTCTCTCTAAACCTCTTGTGAATTCTGTAGTTCTAACGTTTAATAAATGTCTAGTAGCTGCTCCACTCCCTGTTTTAGAGAAGGTAAGCTGAAATTGATTATCAGGGTCGTCATAATATGGTTGTCCTTGTGGTTTTTCCCATGACGTTTCAGCAATTATAAATTTTTCTAAAGCAGACACAAGGGCGTCGCCAGAATAATTAGCTCCAACAGCATAAGATCTTTCAAAAAACTTAGCATCATTGTTATCAGAGTCAGCACCCTCCCAGGCATCAAATCTAAAACTAACAGTTGATCCAGTGTTTATATCTAAATTAACATAATTAGAACCTTCTTTTACTTGAGATATTCCATATTCAGATTCTTTAGGTATAGTCGCGTTAGCATATCCATTTCTTCCTACTCCCCATTTTATTTTACCGCTGTTTTCGTATGTGGCAAAATTATTAGGATTAAAATCCATTGAAAAACCAACTGGTTTTATTTTCATATAAACACCTGCTATCTCCTTAATAGGCTCATCGGCAGCGTCTACATTGTTCTCTATCCACCCTTCATTAGAAGCGTTCTCTGTAGACTGATCTATATCTAAAGCGTTCTTTGTTTCATACGCAAGAACCTTTACTTTAACTTCTTTTATCAAAGGCCCATTATCATCAGATTTTACAATTAAGTTTGTCCCAGCTTCAACTTTATGAATGTTATTACCAGTCATTAAAACCCAACGATAAACACCGTCTTCATAAAATATAGTACTGTAAACATTATAAAATTTATCTCTATTAGATTTAATAAAGAATTTATACCTATCAGCCCAATACGGAGCAAGGTGGTTTATAGTTATTTTAGCCCTGTTTAAGTCAACAGAATTTTCCACTGGAACAAATATCTCCGAAGAATTATATCCAGAAGTGTTAGAAGCTGGTATAATAGAAGAATACCTGCCGTCTTTATCTAAATAAACCAATCCAAACTCATAACTTCTATTACTTTTTAAAGATAAATTTGAATTTGTTTCTCTAACATAAAAAGATGATTCTGTTGTAAATTTAAAAGGCTCCTCTATATTTGTAAAGTTTACATCAGTTGTGTCTCCTGGCGTATTATCCACTTTATGAATTATAGAAGGAGCTAATAATGTTAATGTGTTTGTTGTGGTTGATTCTAAAGAAAAAGAACCATAAGTAATTGCTACGTTATCAGGAGGTGTTGTTGTTGTAACTAAAGTTGAAAAATTATTTGATAAAGCAGTTATAAGCTCCTCAAAGTCGTTTGAAGATGAAAACTCTTGAGCATTATTATAACTCTCTGTTAATTCAACCGCATTATCACCTACAAATTCTCCATTAAAATAGACATTGGGAGCTGTACCAGCTTCGGCAGACTCTAAAGCTAATCCTAAAAAAACAGAATACCCCTTATTCAAATCAAAATTAGTGAAATCTAAAGTAAATAAAGTTTGATTTGAGTTTAATGAAGAGGTTCCTTCGTATCCGTCTTGAGATAAAGACACTTTTTCAGCAGTATAATCTATTTTTATTTTTTCATCTTCTCCTTCTACTCTAACTAAGTCATATTGCTTAGTTATATTTCCATATACAACTCTATTTTGTATAAAGTCTTGAGCTTTCGCTGTTAAGGGAACGTCGTCATATATACGACCTAATTCATCATCAGGTAGAGCTCTGTATATTTTTTTATTACTAAAAGAGTAAGTTTTTTCTGTTTCATTTTGATACCCTTTTTCTTTCTTATTTAAGTTTTCTACTACAAAAATTAAATTAGAGTTAGGGTTTTTAAAGCATATTTGTATATCTGTAACTCTTTTATCTCCTGTATTAAAACCTATTCTATACGCGTTAAATAAATTAAGCATAGATAGATTCTCCATTGTGTTGTAATCTAATCTAAACTTTGTAGATGGTGTAAATTGATAGTCTGTAAATGAAGATAACGCAGAATACTCTCCGTCTAAATATTTATACCTGTAAGAAAAAGCAAAATACTGTTCCTTTACAGCATTCTCTGTAACTTGAGCCGTACTATAAGGAGTGACTGTAGGTGCTTTTTTAGGTGGTTTTTTGTATAAGTTTATATCTTCTTCTATAAAGTTATTTACTCCATACGTTTTAGCTCTTTGTATGTTAATACACCTAGGAGGATTATATCCGTCTGTCCACAATAAAAGATTTTGGTTAGTAGATGTGTTGTAAACAACATTAGCTCCCGTAACCTTATAATATTCATTGAAGTTTAAAACTTGATCGTTTGCACTTCTTGTGTCTTGAAGTAAAACAGACATGGTTGCTGTCTCTGAATTATATTCGTATACAAAAGAATGATTTAAGGAATTTACAACAAACCAATATATTTTTTCTCCTACCTCATCTGAAACAGATCCTATACATATAGGGTTATTTGCTTCAGAGATAAAAGTTAATTTAGTGTTTCCTTTTTCATTTTCAACTGCACCAGCATCAGAACCAGCTGTATTAACAACTCTAACATTTAAAGCGTCAATATACTCTCCGTCAGGAACAAGTCTCTCATCAAAATCCTTGTTCATTTTTCCTTTTGAAAAGGTGTTTTGTATTTTCATATTACTTTATCCACTTATCACGACCTCTCAATATTTGAGTTAATTCGTTTAGTTTTATTGAATTTAATCTAATCTTAGCATTTCTTAGTGAAGCTGATGATTGTTTAGAAGCTCTTCTAACAATATACTCTTGTACTCCAAACTTTGATTTTAATATTGTTGATTGCAGGTAGTCATACATAAAAGTTTCAGCTAACTTATGAACTTTTATTTCACTATCAGACAACCCATAAACTCCATCAGAAACATATTGTATAATAATATTTTCTTCTTGAAGATTAGAGCTAAATAAAATCATACCTAAGTTTTTATCTATAAGATAACTTCCGTTGCTGTTTGCTGTAGAAGTGTCCATTCCAAATCTTTTTCCTTTAGACAGCTTCCCTGTGCTTCCTAGACCATCTGGCCTCTTGTTTCTCCAATTAGTTTCTATTACTGGAGTACCAGTTAATGCATTTCCGCTAGAATCTAGTAAAATATTTTTTTGAGCACTATTATCTTGCAAATAAGATTTAGTGATTTTTGAATTAAAGTTCTGAACTATATCGTGTGTTGAGCCATCTGACCCTACATATGAAACTTTCACAAGGCTTACAAAATCATGTGGTAAATGCATTTGTAGTGTTTCAGGAACTTGAGCTTCAAAACCTAATATCTCTCTTAATGCATCATAATGAATTTCCTGTAACCCTCTTTTTGCATGAAAAACTACTTCATTTCTATCAACTTTATTAATCACCTTATCATCACCAACATAGCTTAATAAAAAATTGTTTATAATATCTTCCAATAAAAGATATTGATATGTTCCCCAATTATCATTAGTTGGAGTATTCCCTTCGTTTTGATAATATTGAGATTGCGTTAAGTCTTGTCCAATTATAGGCATAATCTATGAGTTTTGTTTTTGATATTCGATACCTTCCATTGCTGTAGTTGCCTGCACAACATCATTTTCCCTAATACTCAGTCCTGCTAATTTACATATTTTTATAACAAGAGATGTTTCATCAGAAGAAGGTATTTCAAAATTAGTTGAAGAATCTGAGTTATATACAGGATCGCTGTTTATTGTGTTGTATCCCCAAACAGGATCTATAGGTTTTCTTACGTAATTACAAATTAACGGCGGCTCTGTACCTTGTGGGGTTTGAGCTGTATAATTAATACTCAGAGGTCTCACAAAAATATTTGAACCATTTCTTTTATAGATAGGATAAGTTATAGAAGGAGCTGTAAGGTTGCTACTATTTAACATATCAAATTTAGAAGTAGGAACTCCTTGAGCAATTTTTCCTTTATACGTAACGTTTATAAGTTTATAAAGATTAGATGGAAGAATAAAATAGTCATTTACACCTCCAACAGAAGGAGAGTTAATATCATTGTAATTTAAAATTGAGCTGACCGTAAATATGTCAATTTTGTTTTGAATTTGAGACACGGTATCTCCATGCCCTATTGCTTTTTTTCTAGAGTTTTGTAGTTGTACTGCTTTTGAATAATCAGAAAAATACTGTTCAAATATTTCTAATTGAGCTTGCTTTGCAAAATAATTATACTCTAAAGGAGCAATGTACCCTCTATTGTCTTTATTTAATAAAAATAAGACTGTGTTTCTTACACTGTTAATCATGGGATATATTTTTTACAAAAGTACAAAAAAAAAGAGGTCGCAAATTGCAACCTCCTTCTCTCCTTTAACAGTAATTGGTTAGTTTTATAAACTATTTGTGATTTTTTGTAAAACATCCAAGCCTTCATCTGTTTTGAAAAACAAAGCTAATCCACTATATACGTTTTCTCCGTAAGGAACAACTATAACTTTTTGGCTTTTCTTGTCTCCCCATACAACTGTTCTGTTGTCAGATTTAACATGAAGTATACCCATCTCTACAGCTCTAACTGCAAGGTTTCGAAGTTTTAAATTTTCATCATTTAAAAGATCCATGAATTCTTCTGGATTATTTCCCGCCCAGATTATCATATCTCTTTTTAATTCTGATGAGGTCATTAAAGATATATTGCTTTTACCTTTTAAAACAACTCTTGCGATTGCTTCTAGGTCATTAATATCTAAATCTTTAGCTGCTATTTGAGCATCTAACTTACTAGCCATTGTTTCAACTTGTTCGCTTGCGTCTTTTTCTTTGTCAAACTCTTCGAATTTAACACCAAACGCAGGATGTATCATTAAAAACTTTTGTAAATTCATTTGTGATGAATCAACAACTAATTTACCATCTTGAAAAATTATTGGCTGTAATGTAGCTAATCCATCTTGTTCATCAACAAAAGGAGTAACTTGATTCGTGGCCCATCTCAAAGCTCTGTTTAATCCACTATCATTAAATGTAAGTGGTTTTGATGCCGTGTGTTTTACAGCGATCATATGTCTTATTGGTGTTCTATTGCTTGTTAAAATGAAAACCCTAGTTTTTGGTTGCATATTAGGGAAAAGACCAGAATAGCCTTTTTTAGTAGTTTTTGTTGCCATTATATTAAAAATTAAATTAAATTAAAAAAAAGAGGGCATCCATAAGACACCCTCTTTAAAGGTATTATTGCATCAATATGAAATTGTTTGCTCCCATAACACAAAGTGCTCTTTCTGATAAGAAATGTACTTCCATGTTATCTTTATCTGTAGTAGATGCTCCACCAGCAGATCCAGTTACCCAAGACTTATACTTTCTGTCCTCAGTAGCAGACTGACGGTAACGAACATGTAAGAATGGTCGTTTAGCGTTTTGTCCTAATACCTGGTCATAGATAGTAGTTGTCCCAGCAGGAACCATGATTCCGTCAATACCACCAATGTTACCTCTTGTAGTAGCATCGTTTAAGTATTTCCAGTCAGACTTATAAAAGTCATATCCAATTCTAAATCCAGTAAATCCTAGATTTAAAGCCATATCCTCGTCGTTGTCAAATAAACCATAAGAACTTGTAGAAGCTCCAGAGTTATTTTGATCAGCTAATACTCTATCAATTTTGAAAGAAGTATCTCTGTTTACGAAAAGTACATTTTCTTGAATTGCACCTTCTTTATCAAGAACTTTAGCAAAAGCCTCAAGGTCATCTCTGTCTGTGATATCTCCTGAAGAAGTGTTTCCTCCATTTTCGATTTCATAGAAAAGACCTTTTGTACCTTTGTAACCTGCAGCTAAAGCAGCAGATCCAGCAGCAGCTGGTTCTCCTTCTACCATTGAAGTTTCAAGGTAGTCTTCGAATCTTAATCTTGTTTCGTGCTCAGATTTTAAATACCATAAGTATCCAGAAGCTCCGTTTTCAGTAGTTACTTCTACCCATCCAACGTGTGCTAATTCAGAACCACTAACTTCATACTTGTCTTTGATGATGATAGGGTTGTTTTCTTTAGCTTCAAAATCAGCTTGCAAAGATCCAACCATTCCGTTAGTTCCTTTTTTAAATTCAGAACCGAATACAAAGATTTTTACAGCGTCATTTGCAGAAAAAGACCCTGTACCTGTCACCATATCAGCTAATGAATAAGGTGCTACCTCAACAGAGTCAGCTGCACTTGCGTCTGTAACTAAAGCTTTTACTTGTACTGATCCAGCAGCATTAGATACGATAATCGTTTGATTTGTTCTAAAGTTGTGTCCTGTAACTGCTAAAGTGTTTCCATCAGTAACTGTTCCTGATCCTTGTACGTGTAATCTTCCTTGCTCAGTCCATTTGATTAAATCAGAACTAGATGGAAGTTCAGCTCCTACCATTCTTAAAAAAGAAGCGATAGATCTGTTTCCGTATTTTTCAAATTCTTTCTCATACAAGTCAGGCATGAATTGTTGTGCGAAAGTATAGTCAGCATTGCTAAGGTAGTTTGAGTTTTGTAACCCCTTAGATGGTGCTGGCGTAAGAGAAGTAGAACCTCCTAAGGCTCCGTTTCCTCCAAATGTTATAGTTTGTGCCATTTTTTAGTTTTTTAAATAATTTAACGTTTTTTGATTTTTAATCCAGAACTAAAATTTCCAGAGTCTTGTAAGACCTTGAATTTAGTTCCTGTTGTCGAAGAATCAACCTTGCTTCTAACGTCCATATTAATATTCTTCCCGTCTTTGACAACTTCATTTACGGCGTCAGATTTACCTTGGTCGTAAAAGAATTTTGCATACTTTTCAGGATTCATAGCTATATCCATAGCTCTATGGTAATCAGCAGCGCTTTTCAAAGAGCCTTTCTCATCAATGTGTTTTGAAATAAAATTGTTAAGGTTACTGTTTTTCTCCATAACATCTTTAGAGTCTTTAGGTTGATAAACAAGACTTTTTTCTCCTACATTGAATTCAAAACCTTTGAAATCGTCATTGAATAGTTTTCTTGTTTTTTCGTCAAAGACAGCACGTTGATTATCTTGAATCTCTTTGTTTTTTTTAGATTCTTCTTGGTACTTATTATAATTACTAAACGCCTCTTTATATTCATCAGGTACATTCTCATTGCTTGACTCAAGCGGAGACTTGTATTTTTCCTTTAAATCATTAAAATACTGTTTAGCTTTAAATAATTCTTTTTTCTTTTCAAGTTCTTTAACCTTCTTTTCAGAGTCTGTATGAATAGATTCTTTATATTCAAACTTTTGTTCTATTAAAAAAGACACATCCTCATCATTGAGACCTGGATTTGTTTCTTTATAATACTGAACAAGAAGATCACTTTGATTAGCTTCATCAAAATCTTGTTGTAGCTTCATGTAATCTTTTAACCCTCTATTAGTATCTTTCTTATATTCTAGATACTTTTCAATCTCTTCAGGAAGTTTATTAACTTGTTTTTTATCCTTATTTGAAAGAACGTCTTCTAAAGAATTAATATCTAACTCATATTTATCTGTCAAATACGCGCTTAATATTTCCTCTTTAGTTTGTTTTTTATCTTGAACTTCTGGCTTTTCTTCATCTTTTGATTTAGTTTCTACCTTTGGTTCATCACCCTCTTTTGATGTTTCTTCAGTTTTTGGTTTACTCTCATCCTTTGAAGTTTCTTCAGCTTCTGGAGGTTTAGATAAATCTACTTT
>Ga0228664_1001097_pt1 | contig 14371 bp, 10 predicted proteins | sample 78DmetaG_FD_183029 | JGI IMG/M metagenome (GOLD analysis project Ga0228664, IMG submission 183029) | Seawater microbial communities from Monterey Bay, California, United States - 78D | ecosystem: Environmental > Aquatic > Marine > Coastal | place: USA: California | collected 2016-09-26 | reverse complement strand
TACTGTTTTGGTAGAATTTTTTAAAATTTGATGCATCTCTTTTAGTTCTTTTGCGGTAAAGTAGCGCCACTCCCCTTCTCTTAAGTCTAAGTTTATATTCATAATGCGGACTCGCTTAAGTTGTTTTACCTCATAATTCAAATATTCACACATTCTCCTTATTTGTCTGTTAAGGCCTTGGGTAAGAACAATTTTAAACTTTTTATTTGCTATTTTTTTAACTTCGCATTTTTTGGTGATTGTTCCCAATATTTGTATTCCAGAACTCATTTTTTGAACAAATTCTTTTGTTATAGGCTTATCCACTGTAACTAAATATTCTTTTTCGTGGTGGTTGCTCGCTCTCAATATTTTATTGACAATATCGCCATCAGAAGTTAAAAAAATCAAGCCCTGGCTTGGTTTGTCTAGCCTTCCTATTGGAAATATTCTTTTTGGATAATTTAGATAATCAATAATATTGTTCTTTTCCCTTTTTACATCGGTTGTACAAACTATTCCTTTGGGCTTGTTAAAAGCTAAATAAACGAATTTTTCCTTTCCTACGTTTATTACTTTTTTATCTACAGTTACTCTGTCTCCGGGCAATACTTTAGTGCCTATTAACGGGACTTTTCCGTTTATTTTGACCCTGTTTTTATCAATTAATTTGTCTGCCTCTCTTCTTGAACAAAAGCCTGCTTCACTTAAAAATTTATTGATTCTTATTCCTTTTTTATCTCTCACCAGGCTCAATTAATATATAACTACTTTTTTTACAATCTCTACTTCTTGATTTGAAAATACTACAATATAGACTCCTTTTCTCCAGTTTTCAGAACTTATTGTTAATAGTTCCTCTTGCATAATTGACTCGTAAACCATTTTTCCTTCAGGGGAAAATATAGTTACTAATGCCTCTTGAAATGGCTCACCTTCTAAAAAAATAGAAAAACTAGATGCTGTTGGATTGGGAGAAATAATAACATTGTTATCTGTTGGAGAATGAGAACTAGGGTCAGGAGATATTAAGACAATACTAGATTCCATAGGTCCTAAGCCATTAGAGAATAAATTTAAATTTTCGAAGCCTCCTTGAGAATTAATTGAAATAGTTCCCAATTCGTTGTTGTTAAATAAGTCCAACAAATAATAATTTCCTTCTGGTAATGGAGACTTTAAAAGACTTAGAAAAGGATAAGTCAAGTTGTTGGATAAATTACAATTAATTAAAATAGTTTTGTTTCGGAAAGTTCTTGCAAAACTTAAAATTTCTTCGCTACTGTTATCAAGCATTAAAACATTTCCTTTTCTTAATGCAGCGTATTTGTTACGAATTTGAATTAGTTTTTTATAATGATTGATTAAAGAGTTTGTGTCAGAAAGTGTTGTCTCTATATTGTTTGTTATATAATTATTTGCTACACTTCTCCATGGTGCAGAGTTGCTAAATCCAGCATTTACAGAGTTAGACCACTGCATTGGTCTTCTTATATTTTCGTGAGCTCCTGTGCCAATCATCCCTATTTCTTCCCCGTAATAAATAAATGGAATTCCTGGCAATGTTAAATAAATACTTGCAGCTAACTTCATTTTTTCGTTGTTGTAGCCTAGTTTGTTGTATACTCTGTCCATGTCATGATTGGTCAAAAAGGTGCCATATTGTAAGGCTGGATAAGACTCTTGAATGGTTTGAATTTGTTGTTTTATTCCAACTGAAGAACCTGAGTTTACAGAGTTTAAAATATCACTAGCTAAATCAAAGTCAAAACAAGCATCTAATCGACCTTCTTGAACATAAGGGAGAATGGAATTAGTGTTTGACCATACTTCTCCCATAGTAAATGATTCTGAAGAAGTGTTTTTGAACTCGTAATTAAATTCTTCAATTAAAGAAAAAGTGGCAGGAGTATTCTCTAGATTAGGGCCATTTTCAATAAGGTATTTAATAGCATCTAGTCTAAATCCGTCTACCCCTTTGTTCAACCAAAAGTTGGCAACATTTTTCATTTCTTGCTTTACTTCTTGGTGCTCAAAATTTAGATCTGGCATGCCGCTCCAAAAAAGTCCATAATAATAGTTTCCTTGATTGTAGTGCCAAACAGTTTGTCCCCAAGGCCCAGTATTAGCGGGGTTATTGTCATTCCATATATACCAATTTCTAAAGTTGTTTTGACTATTAGAAGACTGTTGAAACCAAGGGTGTTGGCTAGAAGTGTGGTTTAAAACTAGATCGATTATTACCTTAATTCCTCTTGAATGGGCTTCTTCTAAAAACTCTTCAAAATCCTCCATATTTCCATAATCAGGTTCTATTGTGTAATAATCTGTTGTGTTATATCCGTGGTAAGAAGGAGACTCCGTTATAGGCATCAACCAAATTCCTGTAATGCCCAAATCATTTGAAGTTGTTGGATCGCCATCATTCAAATAATCTAATTTTTCTATTATGCCTTGAAAATCTCCAATCCCATCCCCGTCGCTATCATAAAAACTTCTCACAAAAAGCTCATAAAAAATTGTGTTATTCCACCAGTGTGTATCAAAATTAGTAGTTAAATAAGGATCGCATTCTTCACAAGTATTAAAACAGTGAGTAACTGGCGAATTAGTTCCATTGACAACATTTATTTCACGGTTTTTAGAGGGATAACAAGTGTTTGGTAGTAACTCTGCATTTAAAGAATCTGTTCCATTCAAAAATAAATACTGGTAACTTCCTTCAGGAATATTAATACTTAACTCATAAGTCTTGTCTGCGTTTAAATCTAGAAGTTGGGTAATTCCGGGATCCCAATTTTGAGAAAATCCTGCGGCTTGCTGAAAATCTCCCATTATGTAAATACCATCTGGAGAAATAATTTGATTTTGTAAATTGACAGAAAAATTAACAATTGGGAGACACCCATTAAATGGAACTGCTGGCAATGTGAGGTCAGGTCCATTTACTGTTAACGAACGATTATTGGTAGGACCCACAGAGCATTCGATTGGTGGGTTTTCGTCCATTCCCCAGGCATTTCCATTTATAAATTTGTATTCATAAGTGTTTTCAGGAATTAGTACGGTAATAGAGTATATTCCATCACCGTTATTATCCATGATTTCAGTACTAGAGGGAGACCAATTTCCACCCAATCCTGCAATAGATTGAAAATCTCCTGCAATATGAACTCCATTAGGCGAGATTACCTCATTAGTCATATCGACTTGAAAAGTAATTTGGTGCAATTGTGCAATAGAAAAAAAATTACTTACTAAAAATAGTATTACAACAAATAATTTATTTAACATCTGGGTAATCTCAAATATAAAATAAAGCATTTAAATAGTGATAGTTACTTTTTAATAAAAAAATAGATGCGTGAATTTATTCTCTCTATTTGTCTTATTAAGCCTTAACAAAAATTGATTAATTTTAAATGCAAAGATTCACAGATGGCCAACGAAATTAAAGATCCTGGTATAGGAACTAAAATAGATGAAAAAGTAAGGAGAATGATTAACTCTGACGGATCTTACAATGTCATTAAAAAAGGGTCAACAAAGGGAATAAGAGATATTTTTAAGTATTTAGTAGAAATTTCTTGGACTTGGTTTTTTACAATCTTGTTTGTGGGGTATATTATTTTCAACCTGTTTTTCACTTTAGTTTACCTATATTTTGGAAGTGAAAATATTGCAGGAATTAGTCCAGAAAATGGCCCAATATTCTTTCAAGTATTTTTTTTCTCTATCCAAACATTTACCACTGTTGGTTACGGGACCTTGGCTCCTATTGGAATTCCTACTCAAGTAGTGGCTGCTGTTGAAGCTTTTGTGGGGTTTATGTCTTTTTCACTAGCTACTGGGCTTCTTTATGGTCGCTTTTCTAGGCCAAGATCAAAGCTAAAATTTGCAGATAATTTTGTTTATTCAAAGTATGAAGATGGCTACAGTTTTAAATTTAAATTAACCAACTTAAGAGATGTTGTTTTGCAAGATGTAGAAGCAAAAATTATCACCATGTTTAATAAAGAAAATAAAGAAGGGAGCATGGTAAGAACTTATTACGAAGTGCCTATTACATTACCTAAAATTGATATAATGGCTCTCACCTGGACTCTTGTGCATAAAATAGATGAAGAAAGTCCATTTTGGAAAAAGACGAAAGAAGAGATCATCAAACAGCACCCTGAATTTTTGGTGTTTGTTAATGGATTCGATGAAATTTATTCTGAAAGAACAAGAGCTAGAAAATCATATGTTGTTGATGATATTATTTGGAATAAAAATTTTGCCACTAATTTTAAATCATTAGACAATGGAAAATTAATTATGGATGTTAGGGATTTAAATAATGTGATAGATGAATAATAATTTATTTAGATACCAAGGCTATATTGGTGGTGTTTGTGAAGGGTTAAGTATTTGGAGTGGAATTCCAAGTATTTTATGGAGAATTTCTTTTGTTTTTTTTATCCCTGCAGCCTTTTGGATTTACATTATTCTTTGGATATTTCTTAAAAAATCTATTTGAAAAATTATATTTAAATTATTATACTTTAGTTAACTTATGATAAAAAAATTTAATTTAAATTCCTTTAACTTGCTTTAAATATGAAAACTATATATACCCTAGTACTACTCTTATTAACTATTTTTCCTTTTGCACAAAATGTTCCTATTGATTTTGAATTGGGTGGAAATGGACTAAATTGGACATGGACAACTTTTGAGAATGACACCAACCCAGCGCTAGAAATAGTAGTAAATCCAGATCCATCAGGAATTAATACTTCGGCAACTGTGGCTAAATTTACTGCTTTACAATCTGGTCAACCCTGGGCAGGATGTGAGTCAATGCATGGATCAGATATAGGCTCTTTTTCATTTAATAATAGCAATTGTACGGTATCTATTATGGTATGGAAGTCTGTAATAAGTGACGTAGGAATTAAATTTGTCGATGCTACAAATGCTGCTCAGCCTGAGATTAAAATAGCAAATACTTTAATTAATCAATGGGAAAAAATTACTTTTGACTTTTCTTCGAGAATAGGGGTTTTCCCTATAACAAAAGATCAAATTGTAATATTCCCCGATTTTGATTTGGGAGGGAGATCTCAGGATAATATCATTTATTTCGATAATGTTTATGGGGCATCTTCGAATACAGGATTTGTAAATGATAACAAAAGTGAACTCGTTGTTTCTCCCAACCCTGCAAAAGATTTATTAAATATTTCCATTACAAATTTTAATGGTAATATAACTACTGAAATTTTTGATTTAACTGGAGTCTTAGTTGCTAGCTCTAATAAAAGTAAAATCAATATCGCATCTTTTTCTAAAGGGGTTTATTTAGTTAAAGTTGTTTACGGAGATGTTACAAATGTTGTTAAAATTATAAAGTACTGATTTTCAATATTCAGCCGGGGTTATATTAGTTTATTTAGTTAACTTTGATATATGAGAAAATCTATTTTTTCTTTGGTCATATTTAGTCTGCTCAGCTGCTGCGGTAAATTAGATAAAAAATTAGACCACAAATATAACTGCGACAAGCTATCCGGAGTGCACAAGTTTGTATACGAACCTATTGTAATTTCTGACGATTGTAATTGTATTGTCTCTGGAAAAGTTAAATATTTAAAAGATTGTAAAACAATTGCTTTAATTGACTATGGTAATGGAAATTGCGACAATATAGCTACTAAAATATTGTGTAAGGATGGAGCGTGTTTTGATGAAAATAAAATTCCATTGGATACCTACGATTATACTATTGACTGCAACGGAAAAAATTTAGAAGACGGTTTAGTTAGTGAAATTGAAATAAATCAATTAAACGATATTAATTCTGGGCCTCAACCGTAGATATATTTTCAAAAATAATTTATTAATCGAACGCTAAGCCATGTGTGGAATTGCAGGTGTTATAGATTTCCATAAAAAATCAACAAAATCAGATGTTAAATCCATGATTGAGCCACTTAATCATCGTGGACCAGACGGTGAAGGAGTTTCTCTATTCAAGTCTAAAAATGCGACAATTGGTTTTGGCCACAAGAGGCTATCGATAATTGACTTAAGCCAAACTGGGAAACAACCTATGACCTTAAGCCACCTCCATATTACTTATAATGGAGAAATTTATAATTACCAAGAAATTAAAAATGAGTTATTAGGGTTAGGTCATCATTTCAATGGTGAGTCGGATACTGAAATGATTCTTCATGCATATACAGAATGGGGCATAAAAGCAGTTAAAAAGTTTATTGGAATGTTTGCTATTGCTTTATTTGATGAAAAAAAACAAGAAGTAGTTTTCATTAGAGATAGAGCAGGTGTAAAGCCACTATTTTATTACCAAAAAAATGATTTAATATTATTTTCATCCGAACTAAAGTCTTTTCACGAACACCCTGAATTTGAGAAAAAACTAGACCTAAATGCTGTTGCAGCCTACATGCAGTATGGCAATGTGCCTACACCACATTGCATTTTTAAAAATTGTGCGAAAGTCAAACCTGGGCATTATTTAAAAATAAATTTAGAGAACAAGTCTCAGCAAGAAACCCAATATTGGAACGTTTATGACTATTATAATCAACCAAAATTAAAACTCTCATTTCCGGAGGCGAAAATTCAAACTAAAGAACTTCTTAAGTCAGCATTTAACTATAGAATGGTAGCAGATGTTCCTGTTGGGGTTTTTCTAAGTGGTGGGTATGATAGCACCACGGTGAGTTCTTTAATTCAAGCAGAATCAACAGCTAGACTTAAAACTTTTACAATTGGTGTGCCTGATATTGGATTAAATGAAGCGCCTTATGCTAGAGATATTGCAAAACATCTAGGAACAGATCATACAGAAATAAATTGTACTGAAGAAGAGGCAATTGAAATGATTAAGGATTTGCCTTTTTTCTATGATGAACCATTTGCTGACTCTAGTGCAATTCCCACAACTCTTGTTTCAAAAGCAGCGAGAAAAGATGTTACAGTTGCTTTAAGTGCAGATGGTGGTGATGAAATATTTGGAGGATATAACAGATACGATTACATGCATCGTTATGGAAAAACTTTAAACTCTATTCCAAAGGCTTTTCGTAAAGTTTTGGTTGGTGCAATGGGTAATATTTCATCTGAAAAAATTCCTGTTCTTAAAAACAAATACAATTTTCACAATAGGTATGAAAAACTAAAAACAGTTCTAAATGATCCTTCTGAAAAAGAAATAATGCTAAGTCTAAGTCAGCAGTTCAACGATGAGCAAATGAAAAACGTTATGAAATCTGAGTTTAAAACTTTGCCAACCATGTTTCAAAGCAAAGAGATGTTAAAGGATTTCAAATCTCCATTGTCGTATATGATGGCTATTGACTTTCAAACCTATATGCTAGATGATATATTGCAAAAGGTAGACCGAGCAACAATGACAAATAGCTTGGAAGGTCGTGAACCAATGTTAGATCACAGAATATTAGAGTTTGCGGCACAACTTCCAGATGAATACAAATACCAAAATGGTGTAAAAAAACGAATTTTAAGAGAAATCACCCACGAATACATTCCCAAGGAGCTTCTGGACCGACCCAAAATGGGGTTTGCAATCCCTATTGCAAAATGGCTAAAGAACGAACTAAGAAACCATGTTGAAGAATATCTAAGCAAAGATCGTATAGAAAAACAAGGGATTTTTAATTGGGCGTTTATTGCAAAATTAAAGGTTGATTTTTATGGAGGAAGGAAAGAATATGACTCCAAATTGTGGTACTTTTTGATGTTCCAAATGTGGTACGAAAGGTGGATGGAAAATTAAATTACTATTTATGAAAGAATTTTTTTTTGACTGTCCTTATTGCTGGGAAAAAATATCTATGTTGTTAGATCTTTCTGTAGGTGGCCAATCTTATATTGAAGATTGTGAGACCTGTTGCAACCCTATTAAAATAGACTATACAACATTAGATAGCGAAATTGCTTATTTTGAAGCTAATTCTATAGAACAATAAATGATACAAAAAAAATGGAAAGAATCTCCTTGGCTAGGCAGTTTAAAGCTTGTAAAAAGACTTCCATTTGAGGATGGTGTTTTTAATTCTATTTACAGGGCTGTACTTTTAAGAAATGTAGAATTCTGTAAAGTTATTACCAATGAAGATAGGGCCTCATGCATTAGAATGACTAATAAATTTATTCACCAAGCCATATTCGTTGCCTTTGGCGTAAATAACGAGGAAATTTCTATAAAAGAATTAGTTAAAAATATAAAGAACGATTACGACCTAGAAAAGGAATTTTATTTTTTCTATATTGTTTATAACGAGCTTATTAGAAGAAATAATCCTAATTCTTACCAACTTTTAAAGGAGCTAAGAGGATGTAAATTCCAAGAACCATTTAAAAGCTTATTTAGAAGTTTTGAAGCTAAGTTGGCCTGGGATTTTTTGCTTTTTGATTTAGCACACCAGGATTTGAATGAAAATATGTTTATTGAAATGTGGTTTAGGTATAAAGGCTCGCTACTCAGTTGTCCATCAAATAAATATTCAGATTTTATTTTTAGACAATATCTAAAAAATACTAATAACAGGTTTGATCTTACAAAAAACAAAGAAAAACAAACTTTTTATTCTTTAATTCTTGAAAGAGCTGAAAAAAGATACTTAAACGAAGAAATTTTTAAAGCAGTTTAATTATACTTTAGTTTAACATTAAAATTATACTATGAAAAAAATTATTGGATCACTATTAATATTCTTTGCAACTATTAATTTAGCATTGGGACAAAAGCCAAAAGCTAGTCCTAAAGAAAGTGTTACTGGAAAAATAAATACAGCAACTATTTCTATAAACTATGGAAGCCCATCTGTAAAGAGCAGAAAAATTTGGGGAGCTCTAGTCCCGTTTGATAAAATATGGAGGGCTGGTGCTAATGAAGCAACAACTTTTGAAACCGATAAGGACCTTTTTGTAGAAGGAAAAAAATTACCGGCTGGTAGGTATTCTTTATTTATAATTCCAAATGAAAAAAAGTGTATCGTTATTTTTAATGAAAAAGCTGATCAATGGGGAGCATATAACTATGAGGAAAAATTAGACCAATTAAGAGTAGAAGTTTCTCCAAATACAGAATCTGAAACTACTGAAAAATTACTTTTCTTAATAGAGAAAAATAGAGTTGCTTTGCTTTGGAGTAATTGGGAGATTGCTTTAGAAATTAAATAAGTCTACTTTTTCAAGAAATTATTGTCACTAAAATTACTTTGCTTTTCTAACGTGATAGACTAAAATATCTTGAATATAGTTTTTCAAATCTGTTTCTTCTTTAATCGCAAGAATTTTCAATGGTTTTAAGATTTCATCCGGGATATCAATTAATTTTCTCATGAACATAAAATTATTTATTCCTAAGAAAAAAGAAATTTAAAGTTTTTAAAAAAAAAGAAGTATAATGGTGACTTTTTTTGTTGTGAAACACTGATTTTGAACAGGTTAAGACCTGTTTAAAAGGAGTTTTTTTAGCTTAATTTTAAATCGCAATAAAAAAGAGCTAAATACACTGTAAATAGCTCTTTTATTGTTGTCCCACTAGGGCTCGAACCTAGACTCTTCTGGACCAAAACCAGACGTGTTGCCAGTTACACCATGGGACAATTTAGGTTGCGAATTTAATTTCATTTTTCTATCCTACCAAATTTTTTACTTAACTATTCTCTCTCTTTTGAACATTAACGGCCTTTAAATCCATATTTTAACGTTTATTATGGATGTATTTTTCTATTTTCGCTATTCATAATTACTACATGAACTACAAAAAATTAAATAACATCACAGGATGGGTTGTATTTGCAATAGCTACTTTTGTTTACCTATCTACTATGGAGCAAACCACTAGCCTTTGGGATTGTGGTGAATATATTACTACAGCCAATAAATTAGAAGTTGGTCACCCTCCTGGAGCACCGTTTTTCATGATGCTAGGTAGGTTGTTTTCAGCATTTGCTAGTCCGGAAAATGCTGCAATGATGGTCAACTCTATGTCTGCATTAAGTAGCTCTTTCAGTATTTTATTTTTGTTTTGGAGCATCACTATGTTAGGTAGAAAAATGGCGAGAAAAAATGGGGAAATTGATAAAAATGCATCCATTGCTATTTTAGGAGCTGGAGTTGTTGGTGCACTTTCTTACACATTTACGGATTCCTTTTGGTTTTCAGCTGTTGAAGGAGAAGTTTATGCAATGTCTTCATTCTTTACTGCGATAGTATTTTGGGCGATTTTGAAATGGGATGTTGAAGACGATCAGTATAGTGCTTTAGAAGACAAAACATCTGCTACACACCCGAATAGGTGGATTCTTTTCATATGCTACATGATAGGGCTTTCAATTGGAGTTCACTTATTGAACTTACTTGCAATTCCTGCAATTGTATTTGTAATTTACTTTAAAAAGTATGATTTTACTTGGAAGTCTTTTTTTATTGCTGGAATAACTTCCTTATTAGTTCTTGGTACTATTCAGAGTATAGTTATTCCCACAACCGTTTCAATTGCCGACTGGGTAGAAAGGCTTTTTATAGACAGTTTTGGACTTCCTTTTAACAGTGGAGCTTTTTTCTTTTTGGGTGCACTCACGTTATTAATAGTAATTGGTCTTAAGTGGTCAAGTAATAATGGAAAGGCATTATTAAACACTGGGATTTTATCCTTAGCTCTTGTTTTAATGGGCTACTCTTCATTTGTGATGATATTAGTAAGGTCTAATGCCAACCCTCCTTTAGATGAAAACAATCCTGAAACACTTTCACAATTGCATTCCTATTTAAAAAGAGAGCAATACGGAACTTGGCCTATTCTATCTGGAAGATATTGGAATTCTCCAGCCTACTCTGATTGTAGTGCAGATCATCTAGGTCCAGACAAAAGTAGTTTTATGAAGGTATATACTTTAACTACTTTATCGAGTGCACAAGAAGTATCTTCTTCAGACACTGTCGTTATTAAAGAGCTTGTGAAACCTTTAAATTTACATGTTAGGTTTTTTAAAGGAAAGTCAAATAATCAATATAGGTATTCGCTGATAGAAAAAGAGCTTTCTTTTGTGAACGAGTGGGATCTTAATGAGTTTCGCAACCAATGTGATACTATAAATAAAGAATTTAATTCTTTTCAACTTCCTAATATTCTTTCTTTTGAAAGCACTATAAAAAAGGGGTATATAGACAATCTTAAAGGCAAAAAAGGTGATAAACTTTTCTTACCTGAATACACAACCCTTTTCCCAAGAATGTACCGTCAAGGAGAGGGTGATAAGTATAAGGTTTGGTGTGGGTATGAAGGAAATACCAATAAGCCACTACCCGCTCTCGGACAAATAAACAAAATGCTTCAGCAAAATTATACCGATAGATTCCAACAGTACCAAGCATTGATGACGTACGCCAACAACGCTAGTGCGCCAGACAACCAAAGACAATACTTAAGGGGAATAGCAACAGATCTTTCAAAGGATGGTTTGTTTCTACCTTCATTTTCAGAAAATATTCAATTTTTGTTACAATACCAGCTAAACTGGATGTATTTGAGATATTTTCTTTGGAACTTTTCAGGAAGACAAAACGATGTTCAGGGCTATGGACTTACTGGAGGTAGTAGTAAAATTTTAGAGGGTAACTGGCTAAGCGGAATAGACTTTATAGACAACCAGCGGCTTGGGCCACAAGAAACAATTTCAGATGATATAAAACTTAATAAAGGATACAATAGATATTTTATGTTGCCTTTAATACTTGGGCTAATTGGGTTTTTCTTCCACTTAATAAAACACCCTAAAGGCTGGTTTGTTGTCTTTCTTCTTTTCTTGTTAACTGGAATTGCCATTGTTATTTACCTAAATCAAAAACCTGCTGAACCAAGGGAAAGAGATTATGCTTATGCTGCTTCTTTCTATGCGTTTTCTTTTTGGATTGGCATCGGTGTATGGGCATTGTTTGACTTTGCAAGAAATATCAACTTAAACCACCTTAAAAAAATAGCTACTTACACCATTGGCGGTAGTGGTATTATACTTTTGGCACAATATGTTTCTGGAAATGGAATGACACTTGGTCTAAGTTTGTCTTATATGAGTATTGTCTCATTATTGGTGTTTGGATTAATGTTCTTTTTAGGAAAAAAATACCCCTCTCAATTAATGATTGCGATAGTCCCTATTTGTTTGGGGCTCTTTGTGCCTGGTATTTTGGCATTTGAAAATTGGGACGACCATGATAGATCTAATAGATCTACGGCTAGAGACTTTGCGGCTAATTATCTAAACTCTTGTGATTACAACGCTATTCTTTTTACCAATGGAGATAACGATACTTTTCCCTTATGGTATATTCAAGAAGTGGAAGGTGTAAGAACAGATGTTCGAGTAGCTAACATGTCTTTACTGAGCACTGATTGGCATATAAACCAAATGAAAAAAAGAGCTTACGAGTCAGATCCTTTACCTATTAACATGAGAGAATCTGTTTACAGAAGTGGGAGCAGGGATTATGTATTGATTACACCTAATGATAACACAAAATACAAGTCCAATTCTCAACGATTAAAAATTCAAAAAACCTTAGATAATTTACAAGCTTTGTTGAGTAAGCCAGGGTTAGACCAAAACTCTCTAAATTCATTGCTTACTCAGGTTTTTTGGATAGAAGATATTGCAGACTCCTTACAAAAAGACGATCAAGACTATAAGAGTAAAAGCATTAGTGCTGGAACACTTGAATTAATAAAAAAAGGATATGACGTTAAAAAATACAAAAACAAAGCCAAAAGTTTTATTTCGTTATCAGGCATCAATAATTTAGGGAGTCAGATAAACCAAATCCTTACAAAAGCAAGCAAAAGCATTTCTAAGTGGCCAGAAAGATGGTACTCTGCTCAGCAAGCAATTGATTTCATTAGTGACGATAGAAATAAGAAATTTCAAAGTTTTTCTTGTAATAATGAATCTTATTTAAATTTTAATAATATATATCTTGAGGTCAATCAAGAAAATGCATTAAAAAATGGAATTATTGATAGTGCAGACCTTAAAAATCCTAATTATAGACCAGTTCTTAAATGGGCCTTAAAAGGAAGTATGCTTTATAAAGCAGATTTGGCTGTTTTAAGTCTTTTAGCAAATTATCAGTGGGAGAGACCTATTTATTTTGCAAGTATTATGGGGATGCAAGCAAATAGGTATCTACAAAAACATATGTATTGTGAAGGGTTAACTTATAAACTATCTCCTATAGAATATGGAGGAACTGGCGGTACAAATATTAATAAAATGGTTCAGCTGTTTAAAGGGGAATATGTCCTTAAAAAAAGAAATAATCAAAAGGATAGCATTAGGTTTTTGTGGGGGAATATGAAAGAAAAAGGAGTGTTGGTAGATTATTACACAATGAGAATGGTACAGAATATTCGTTTGCAAATGATGAAGTTAAGCGATCAATTAATTGCTGAAAACAGATACGACGAGGCCGTAGATATTCTTAATTTGTGCTTTAGAGAAATGCCGGTCGAAAATGAACAGGTTCCAGCAGACGATATTTGCTATTATCTATGTTCCAATTATTTTGAAGCAGGCGATACCCTAAAAGGGAATGAAATTGGAAAGAAACTAGCAGAACTGCAGTTACAAAGGTTGAATCACTTTGCGTCCATGGACAAAGAACATTTGAGCTATGTATGGAGCGAGCTTGGAAAAGCTCTATTTAATGTGGAAATGCTACGAGAGGCGTCTTTGGTTGATATAGATCGTAACAAGATGTTTGAACCAGATAACGACAATATGAGTGGAAGTGTTTCTTTTGCATATAAAGGGGTATTGGAGAATACAGATTATGACAATGTTTGTGCTAAAATTAAAGATGTTTTTGTGAATAATTACAGAGAAAAAAGTGCTTTTTTCAGCAACCAACAAAAATTCCCTGTCTATTATACACAGCTTTGGGGCGGTTCTATGAAATGAAATATTGGATTAAAACACCCAGAATAGTTCCACTAATTTTTTTTAGGCTTTTATGGAGGTTTTCACTTTATAAACCTGTTGTATATCTCACTTTTGATGATGGGCCAAACGATTCAACTACATCGGATATTCTTAAAATTCTTGAGAGGGAAAAGGTGAAAGGCACATTTTTTTGTATTGGAAATAACGTTGTTAAGAATCCTGAGGTTTTTAAAGAAATAACTGAGAAAGGACATAGAGTAGGCAACCACTCAATGTCTCATGTTAATGGATGGAAAGTAATGAAAAATAAGTACTTGAAAGATGTAGAAAAAGCGGATAAAATTATAAAAAGCAATCTTTTTAGACCTCCCTATGGAAAATTAAACTTTAGAAGCACTTCCCAACTTAAAAAA
>Ga0228664_1001073_pt1 | contig 14529 bp, 7 predicted proteins | sample 78DmetaG_FD_183029 | JGI IMG/M metagenome (GOLD analysis project Ga0228664, IMG submission 183029) | Seawater microbial communities from Monterey Bay, California, United States - 78D | ecosystem: Environmental > Aquatic > Marine > Coastal | place: USA: California | collected 2016-09-26 | reverse complement strand
CCATCGAGGATCGGCCCCAGGCTGCGCCGGCGCAGCTTGAACCAGGCCAGCAGCATCGACGGCCCGGAGATGGCCAGCAGCACGCCGAGCAGCAGCAGCGGAACCTGCCACCAGGCCAGCGACAGAATCCCCGTGACCACTGCAGCCAGCGCCGTGCCCAGGGCACCGACCGCCAGGCCGATGGCCGCGAAGATACCGGCGAACTTGGCGATATCGAAGGCCGGGGTAGGCGTGGCGGCTGGAGCAGAGCCGGTTTCGCCGACCCTGGCTGCGGTCTTGCTGACCATGTCGGCGTCGCGACTGGCTGCAAGCTTCTGCACCTGATCGGACACCAACTTGGAAACGCGTCGATACGGCGACCAGAACGCCTCGCGGATGCTGATGGCGTTCTGCACCACCTTGACCACAGTGGCATCCCAGTCGTTGCCGTCGCGGTCGTAGAACAGACCATGGCGACCGGCCTGCAGGTCGCCCTCGCTGCCGGCGGTCACCGCCACCACGATGTTCAGCGCCTCCTTGCCCCGCACCGGCTCGCCGCGACGGGTGCAGGCGCAGTAGAGCAGGAAGCAGTCGCTGGCCGCCGCCACCTTGGCATGGGCCTCGACATCACCGACCTCAACCACCAGCTCGCAACTCTTGCCGTCGATATAGAGGACGCCAGCCTGGAACACGGCCTTTTCCTGCCGCGAATAAAAGGCCTGGAAAGACACGAAGTTGCGCAGTAGTCGGACCAGGCCATGACGCAGGCGAATCAGCTTGTCCAGCTCGACCAGCCCGTCCGCCGCTTCGGCCACGGTCTTGTCCTCTTCCACCAGCGCCAGCAGGCGCGCTTCGGCCCCCTGCTCCACCAGTTCGAGAATACGTCCGCGCTCAAGCACCTCGGCAATCGCCACTTTCGGCGTCTCGGCGCGCCAGGCCAGGTAGTTGCCGCACAATGCGACCAGGTGCTGCCACTGCTCGCGCGAGAGGCTGTCCTGCTCGCCATACACCGGCACCACCACACGCTGGCGGAATTCATCGACGGCGTGCTGCCAGGCCGGGTTGAGGCCCTTGCTCAGTGGTAGCTCGTCACCGTGCTGCACAGTTGCCAGAGGCAGGCCAGCCACCTCGCCGGCATCCGCCAGCGACAAGGATGCCAGACGCACCAGCTCCTCTTCCCTGGCGTTCATCAGGGCAGCGGCGCGCGGATCGAACTCGGCCATGGCCACGCGGGTGAAGTAATCGTCGATCTTGGCGCGAACCGCGCTCAGCGCCTCGACCGCCGCCACCGTGCCTTCACCAAAAGCGTCCAGCCCCTGCTCGGCGGCGCGCGCATGCCAGGCATGCAGCTGACGCGCCTGATCGAAGAAGGCGGCGATCTGTTCGGCGGCGACGGCAGGCTCGCCACTGCGGTCGGTCTGCGCCCCCAGGCAGGCGATGATGTCGGTGATGGCGGCCTTGAGTTCGGCATCGTCGGTAAAGGTTGCCGGTACCAGGCCGTCGCCGTTGGCCTCATGCGGCGGGAACAGCTTCGCCAGATCAGCGGTATCGGCAGGCGTCAGGTTCTCACTATCGGGCCGGCCGAGCACACCCAGCAGGCGCTGTGCAGCCAAACGCAGGCGCACACCCACGGCATCGTCGGTGAGCGACGACAGCAGCAGCGGCCCCTCCTGGAACAGCACGGCCGGATCACGCAGGCGGGCCAGCGTCCAGTCGACCACATCGAGAATCTCCGGCGCGCGAATACGACCGTCATTGTTCAGGTCGATGTACTGCAGCATGCGCCGGTCCAGCTCCAGGTTGTTCACCGGGCAGGCCAGGCTGGCCCAGAGTTTCTGGTCCAGGCCGCGCAGGGCGGCGAGGTCGGCCGGGGTTTCCAGTTGTACCTGATCGAAGCCGCCGGCACGGAAGAAGCGCCAGCGATGCGCGAGAGCTTGAGTCATCTACAGAGGATCCTTTCTTTGTGGGGGCGACTGCGCCACGAAGCCAAAGGGGCCATCGCAGCGTATCGGCGCACCGCCCCCTTCAACAGACTCCTACTTGTCCGGCGCTGTTCAACTCAGTGTAACCGAGGCAACGGACCCTGCGCTTATTGCGCCCCAACCGCCAGCGGCTGCGCCTCGGACTGCTTGATCAGCGCATAGAGCACGCCAGTGACCAGGCTGCCAGCGACGATGGCGAGCAGGTAGAGCAACGCGTGATTGATGGCGTTGGGAATCAGCAGCACGAACAGACCGCCGTGCGGCGCCATCAGCTTGCAGCCGAAGTACATCGACAGCGCGCCGGTCAGTGCGCCGCCGGCAATACTGGCCGGGATCACTCGCAGCGGGTCCTTGGCGGCGAACGGAATCGCCCCTTCGGAGATGAAGCACAGCCCCAGCACCCCGGCGGCCTTGCCGGCCTGACGTTCGCTCTGGGCGAACTTGCGCCGCGCCAGCACGGTGGCGATGGCCATGCCGATCGGCGGCACCATGCCGGCCGCCATGGTCGCGGCCATCGGCGCATAACTGCTCGAGGCCAGCAGGCCGACGGAGAAGGCATAGGCCGCCTTGTTGATCGGCCCGCCGAGATCGACGCACATCATGCCGCCGAGCAGCACACCGAGCAGGATCGCATTGGTGCTGCCCATGCCATCGAGAAAGGCAGTAAGCCCTGCGAGCATGCCGGCCACCGGGCTGCCAACCAGATAGATCATCACCAGCCCGGTGAACAGGCTGGCCACCAGCGGGATGATCAGAATCGGTTTGAGCGCCTCGACGCTGGCCGGCAGGCGCACCCAATGGGCAATGGCCTTGGCCGAATAGCCGGCGAGGAAACCGGCGATGATGCCGCCGATGAAGCCGGCCCCCAGCGAACTGGCCAACAACCCGCCGATCATCCCCGGCGCCAGGCCCGGACGGTCGGCGATGGAATAGGCGATGTAGCCGGCCAGCAACGGCACCATCAGTTGAAAGGCGCTCTCGCCGCCGATCTTCATCAGCGCGGCGGCCAGGGTGCCCTCCTCCTTGAACGCCTCGATACCGAAGACGAACGAGAGGGCGATCAACAGACCGCCCGCCACCACCATCGGCAGCATGTAGGAAACACCGGTGAGCAGATGCTTGTAGGGGCCGGTTTTCTCGCCACTACTGGCGACGGCCTTGCCCTCGACTGGCGTGGCTTCGCTCAGCGGCCGCGCCTCGCTGAGCGCCCGTTCGAGCGTCTGTTGCGGCTGTTTCAGTGCCACGCCGGTGCCGCAGCGGTAGACCTTCTTGCCAGCGAAACGGCTGGTATCTACCTCGATATCGGTGGCCAGCAGCACGGCATCGGCCGCCGCGATGGCGGCATCGTCGAGCAGGTTGCGCGCACCGACCGAGCCGCGGGTTTCCACCTGCAGCTCGATGCCCATGCGCTGCGCCGTCTGCTGCAGCGCTTCGGCGGCCATAAAGGTATGCGCCACCCCCGTCGGGCAGGCGGTGACCGCGACCAGTCGGCGACGGCCGCTTAGGACAGGCTCGCTACTTTCACCATAGGGCTGAGCGCGCTCGGCGGCGTCACGCAGAAAACGCTGTGGGTCGGCCAGCGCCTCAGCCGGTGTGGCCTGCAGCAGGCGCTTGCCGGCAAAACGGGCCAGCGGCAGCTCACCGGTCTTGACCACCAGTACCCAGTCGGCGGCGGCGATCTGCGCCTCGCTCAATGGCGAACCAATCGCGCGCGCGTCATGCACCTCGACACGGGTTTGCCAACCCAGGCGCTCGGCGGCGGCCTGCAGCAGGCGCGAACACAACACGCTGGTGACCTGGCCATTGGGGCAGGCGGTGACGATCAGCACATTCATGGTGGGTGCCTCTTATTTTTCTAAAGGGTGCAATTGCACGGCCGCTTCGAAGCGGGCCAGCTGCTCGCGATCATGGATGCCGAAGCCGATCTGGGTGACCGCTTGCGCCGCCACCGCCGTGGCCAGGCGCAGGGTGCGCTCGGCTGGCCAGCCTGCGAGCAGGCCGTGCAGGCTGGCGGCCAGCAGCGAGTCACCGGCACCAACCGTGCTGACCACGTCGACACGCGGCGGTGTGGCACGTAGGGCAATGTCCGGTCCATGCCAGTCGACGCCATCTGCACCACGTGACAACAGCACGTGCTCGATACCCTGCGCGCGCAGCGTCTGCACGGCAGCAGACAGGTCGCTGCCGCATACCTCGGCCAGTTCTTCTTCATTGGGTTTGATCAGCCAGGGGGCGACGCCCAGCGCCGCCTGCAGAGCAGCACCACTGCTATCGACCGCCAGCGGCACGCCGCTGGCCTTGATCCGCCGCAGCAGGCCGGCGAACCATTGCGCGGTGACGCCACGCGGCAGGCTGCCGGCCACCACCACGGCGTCATGCCCGGCGAGCAGCGGCTCCAGCTCAGCCTCCAGGCGCTCCAGGTGCTCGGCCTCGACCTGCGGGCCAGGGCCGTTGAGGTCGGTGATGCAACCATCGGCCTCGGCCAGTTTGATATTGCTGCGCGTCTCGCCCGGCACGCGGACGAACAGGTCGTGAAAGCCGCGCTTGTGCATCAGGCTCTCGAACGGCGCGGCATTGGCGCGGCCGAGAAAGCCGCCGACACTCAAGTTATGGCCAAGATCGGCCAGCACCTGGGCGACGTTCAGGCCCTTGCCGGCAGCGTGGCTGCGCAGCTCATGGCAGCGGTTAATCGCACCGGGCTGCAGGCGGTCGAGACGCAGGGTCAGGTCCAGCGCCGGGTTCAGGGTCAGGGTCAGGATTCGGGCCATCAGTGCATCTCCGCCACCAGCGCGCGCACGGCGCTGGCGCTGTCCAGGGTCAGGGCGCGATCAGCCAGGGTTCGTGCCTGGCGACTGTCCAGCTCGCGCACACGTGCCTTGACCAGGGCAATCGAACGCGGCGTCACGCTCAGCTCGTCGACGCCCAGGCCGACCAACAGCGGCACGGCCAGACGGTCGCTGGCCAGCTCACCGCAGATGCCGACCCACTTGCCCTGGGCATGGGCAGCGGTCACGGTCATCTCGATCAGGCGCAGCACGGCCGGGTGCAGGCCATCGGCCTGCGCCGACAGCTGTGGATGGCCGCGGTCGATGGCCAGGCAGTACTGGGTCAGGTCATTGGTGCCGATACTGAAGAAGTCCACCTCGCGCGCCAGCACCGGCGCCAACAACGCTGCCGAGGGCACTTCGATCATGATGCCGACCTGCAGGTCCCGTACTTCGATCTCTTCGCGCAGACGCTGCACCATGTCGCGTGCCGTACGCCACTCCTCCACCGAACCGACCATGGGGAACATGATCCGCAGCGGGCGACCATCGGCCGAGGCGAGCAAGGCGCGCAGCTGGGTTTCGAGAATCTCCGGACGCTGCAGGCTCAGGCGAATGCCGCGCACACCGAGGAACGGGTTCTCCTCGGCCGGCATCGGCCAGTACGGCAGCGGCTTGTCGCCGCCGACATCCAGCGTACGCACCACCAGCGGGCGCCCGGCGAGGGCATCGAGCACACGCCGGTACTCGCGCTCCTGCGCGGCGTGATCCGGCGCCTGGGCATGCTCCATGAACACCAGCTCGGTGCGCAGCAGGCCCACCGCTTCCGCGCCCAGCTCCACGGCGTCGGCGGTTTCACCGCTGGCACCGATATTGGCCGCCACTTCCACACGCACACCGTCACGGGTCTGCGCTTCGCTAAAGCGCTCGGCATGCGCCTGCTCGCGCCGCTGCTGCGCCGTCTCACGTTCATGCAGCGCCTGGTCGCGCTCGGCCGCATCCGGGGCGATGCGCAGCAGGCCGCTGTCGCCATCGAGCAGCAGCGGCGTGCCTTGCGCCAGCGCCAGCACGCCATCGCCGGCACCGACCACGGCGGGAATCCCCAGGGCGCGAGCGATGATCGCGCTGTGCGCGGTGGCGCCACCACGAGCGGTCAGGATGCCGGCCACGCGCTGGCGGTCGAGGCCAGCAACGTCCGACGGCACGACCTCGGTCATCACCAGGATATAGGGCTCGTTCGGCTCACTGGGCAGCTCCACGCCACACAGATGCGCCAGCACACGGTTGCCGATATCACGCAGGTCAGCCGCCCGCTCGGCCAGCAGCGGGTCATGCAGCGCCTCCTGACGCTTGGCCGCCGCCTCGACCTCGACCTGCCAGGCCGCTTCGGCGCTCGCGCCCTTGGCCAGGCGGGCGTCGACGTCTTCACGCAGCGCCGGATCGGCGAGCATGGCCAGGTGGGCGCTGAAGATTTCCCGAATGCTCGCCACACCGGCGCCATCGACCAGGCGCTGGATCTGCGCCGCGACAGCCGCCAGGGCTGCATCCAATCGCGCTCGCTCCTGCTCGACTCCCTGACCTTGCTCGGCGAAATCAAACGCCGGCGGCGTACGCACCAGCGCTGGGCCGATGGCGATACCGGGCGAGGCACCGACAGCCTGCAGACGGCTACCAGCAACGGGAGCAACCGCTTCGACAGGTTCCAACTGCGCCGCGACCTCGGGCAGCGCTTCGCTCAGCGGCTCGACCGTCTCGCCCAAACCACTTTCCAGCGCGGCGCGAATGGCCGGCAGTGCACTGTCGGCAATCGCCGGTTCGGCGCTGAACTCGAGCATCTGCCCGCGTCGCGCGCCCAGCGCCAGCAGGCGACTGAGGCTCTTGGCCGAGACCCCGGCGCCCGTATCGCCGAGCAGGCGCACACGGATTTCCCCCGCGAAGTCCTGCGCCAGTTCGCTCAGCGCCTTGGCCGGGCGCGCGTGCAGACCATGGGCATTGAGCAGCGGCACGCTTAGGCTGGGCCAGTCCGGCGGCACTTCACCGCCCAGCGCCTCGATCACCTGGCGGCTGTCGCTGGCTTCACTGAAAGCCGCCGCGCGGCCACCGATCAGCACATCGCACAGGCGCTCCAGCGCCTGACGGTGCGCCTCGCCCTGGCTGGCCAGGCAGAACAGGCCGCGCAGTGCTTCACCACGGAACGTCAGCGGCTGCGCCGGAGTGACGAAGGCCAGCCCGGGCCGCTCGACACTGGCCTCGCTATGCAGCCACCACAGGCCATCGCCCAGCGGCAGCGGCTCGCCACGGGCTAGCCCAAGCGCAAAGCCACTGCGTGCGCAACCGGCCTTACGCAGCAAGCGCGCGCCCTGCCAGAGCAATTCGTCGAAGTCTTCGGCGGGCTGCGCCAGCGCCACCAGCTGACCGTCCAGTGCCAGCGCCTGCGGTGCGCCCTGCAGCAGTTCGAGTATCTGCGCTGGCTCGCGGGCTTCACGCAGCGCCTGGCTCAGGTCCCCCTCGCCGAGGGCACGGGTCAACAGTTGCAGCAGGTGCAGGTGCTCGTCGGATTGGGCGGCAATGGCGATGGCCAGGTAGACCTGCTGGCCGTTGCCCCAGTCCACGCCCGCGGGGAACTGGATCAGGCTGACGCCGGTGCGCAGTACCTGATCGCGGGTCTGCGGCGTGCCATGGGGGATGGCGATGCCCTGACCGAGAAAGGTCGAACCCTGGGCTTCGCGCGCCTGCAGGCCTTCGAGGTAAGCCGCAGTGGCCAGGCCGGCACTGGCCAGAGCATCGCCGAGCATGGCCAGGGCTTCGCCCTTGTTCGCCGCCGCCCGGCCCATCTGGATTTGGCTGGCATCGAGTTCGAGCATGGGTGCCTCCGGCTTGGATTCTTGTTCTGATTGAGAAGGGTGTTCAAGGGCTCGGCGCTCACTTACGCCACCAAACACCCTCAAGACTAGCTGATGAATCGCATTGCTGAAACGTTTCATCAAGCGCTGGCACCTTATCCGATAATGGGTAATCCTTGAAGCCCAGTCGTCGTCGAGTCGGTGTAGACTCGCCGCGCTCGCACGCTCGAAATCCTTTCCCTGCATGGTGCTGCGCCCGTGAAACTCAGCGACATCGCCCGCCTGGCACAGGTCTCGGTGACCACCGCCAGCTACGTGATCAACGGCCAGGCCGAACGTCGGCGCATCAGCCCTGCGACCGTGGCCAGGGTCTTGGCCGTGGTCGAGGAGCATGGCTATCGTCCGGATCAGCAGGCCGCCAGCCTGCGCCGCGGGCAAAGCCGCTGCCTGGGTTTCATCCTGCCGGACCTGGAAAACCCCAGTTATGCGCGCCTGGCCAAGCTGCTCGAACAGAAGGCGCGCGCCGCCGGCTATCAGTTGCTGATCGCCAGTTCCGACGATGACCCGAGCAGCGAGCGGCAGTTGCTCGAGCTGTTCCGCTCACGCCGCTGCGAGGCGCTGATCGTCGCCAGCTGCCTGCCTGCGGACGATCCGCTGTATCCGGCCATCGTCGCCGCCGGCCTGCCGGTCGTGGCCGTGGACCGCGCGCTGTCGCCCACTCACATTCGCTCGGTGGTCAGCGACGACGAGCAGGCCGGGCACACCCTGACCGAAAGCCTGCTGACGCCCAAACCCCGGCATATCGCCCTGCTCGGCGCGCGCGCGGAACTGGTCATCAGCCAGGCGCGCGAACGCGGCTTCCGTTCGGCATTGAAAGGTTTCGACGGGCGCATCAGCGTCTATCACGGTGAGCTGTTCAGTCGTGCTTGCGGCTACCGACAGATGCAAACACTGCTGGAGGAAGTCGGCTCGCCGGATGCGCTGCTGACCACCGCCTACGTGCTGCTCGAAGGAGTGTTCGATGCGCTACGCGAACAGGGCAGCGAACAATGGCCTTCAGTGCGCCTGGCCACCTTCGGCGATACCCAGTTGCTGGATTTTCTGCCGCTGCGGGTCAATGCCATGAGCCAGCAGCACGAACGCATCGCTGAGCGCGTGCTGGCCTGGACGCTACGGGCGGTGGAACACAACGACTATCAGCCCGGCATCGAGGCCATCGGCCGCAGCTTCAAGGCCCGAGCCTGAATATTGGCCCTCGAGGCCGAGGCGGGTTGCACCCGCCCTACGCGCTGAGTGGATCACTGGCCACCCTGAATTTTCTGCAGCAGCGGCGCACACTGGCTCGGCTCGTCACCCGCGCTGGGGGCCACCAGCGCCAGCAGCCCAGCCGCCGGCGCCACCGCAACGCCCAGCGCTACCAGGCCAACACCACGCAGCGCCAGCGGCGTGGCCTGTACGCCTGGTGACGGCTCCTTGAACGTGCCGCGCACATACAGCGGCGAGCGCAGGGAAAAGATACGAAAACCCTTGGTCGCGGGCGTGATGGTGAAGTTCAGCCGCTCGTTGGCGAAGTTGGCACTGCCGTCGACCTTGATCACCGCATTGTCGGTGTCGATGACGAACAGCCGCGTGCTCATCAGCCCCTGCTTGATGCCGAGATCCGCTGCCGCGCAGTGGACCTTCACGTCCTCGTCGCCGAACAGCCTGCCGACCAGGTAGTTGCCGACGTTCAGCCCGGCGATTTCCATCAGCCCGCGACTCACCGCGCCATCATTGATCAGCATCTTCAACTCGCCATCGGCGCTGCCGAGCAAAGCGGCCACCGAGTTGCCACGGCCGCTGATGCGTGCATCGCCGTTGAGCTCACCGAGGCTGGTCTGCATCGGCGCGAAGGTGGGAAACAGCTGCTTGAGCTTGAGATCACGCGCGCGCAGACGCATCTGCCCCTGCAACGGCGTGGTCGCACCATTGAGCCGGATCTGCGAGTCGAGCACACCGCCGGCCATGCCGAAACGCAGTGGCTCCAGACTCAGCATGCCGTCATTGAGCACCACATGGGTGCCGAGATCGGTGATCGGTAACTGCTCACTGTGCACGATGCGCTTGCCGACGAAACGCACATCGGCGTCCATCGCGCGCCAGCGGTCGGTGCGAAACTCGGAAACGGGTAGCGCCTTGTTCGCCGGCTGCACGTCCCGTTCGCCACGCGCGCGCTTGTCCGCGCTGGAGTCGGCGCCGATCAGCGGCGCCAGGTCACTGAACAGCAGTTGGTTGGAGGTCAGCCTCCCCGAGAGTTTCGGCCGTGGCTCGCGGGCCACGAACGTCAGGTCGCCATGGATATCGCTGTCACCGATCTGGCCGTTGAAGCCGAGGTAGCGAAAGATCGCCCCGTCGGCGTCGTGCAGGTTGGCCTGCAAGCGACCGTCGGTGCTGTATGGCGGGGTGTCAGGCAAGGTCACGCCGGTCAGCGGATACAGCTGACCGAGGCTGGCGCCGGACAGACGCAAGCGTAGATCCAGAGCCCCCAGATTCTGCGGATCGGTCAGGCTGCCAGCCAGCATGATACGGGTCGCGCCAATGCGCAGATCGGCCTGCAACGGGAACGGCTGCGACGCGTCATGCAGCGCCAGCAGGCCACCGACCTTGCCGTTGCCGGTCAACGGCTGGCCACGGAAGCTGCCCTTGGTCTGCCAGGCGAAAGCGTAATCCTGGGCGCTGACATTGCTCTCGGTCAGGCGCTCGGCCGCGCTCTTGCCGACGATATCGGCGAATGGGATAGGCTCGCCCAGCGGCTGGATAATTGCCGCCAGGCGGGTGTTGCTGACCTTGTCGTCGACCTTCACCTGCCCCTTGTCGAAGCCGATGGTGCCGATATCCAACGTCCAGGGACTGGGCTGCTTGCTGTCGTCCGCCTCCTCCTTGCCAAGATCGAACACCCAGTTCGCCCGGCCATCGGCCAGGCGCTGCAGATCGGCGACCGGCGCGCCGAGTTCGATACTGGGAATGCTCACCGTTTTCCACAGCAGCGGCAGGGGCGACAGGCGCAAACGCACGCTGTCGAGACTGACGAAGGTATCGCCCTGCGCCCAGTCCGGGTTGCCCAGGCGCAACTGCTCGGCAGCAAAATGGGGCCAGGGTAGCCAGGCGCTCAAACCCTGCTGACCGGCTTCACGCTGCCAGACCACGCGCAGATCGCCCTCGATGGCGAACGGCCGATTCAGGGCCGCAGAAACCTGTTCATTGATCAGCGGCCGCGCCCGATTCCAATCGAACAGCACCAGAAACAGCATCAACGCCGCCAGCAACAACAGGAAAACGGCGAACAATGCGCCTACAAACTTGCGCAAATGGCGCACCCAGCGACCTCCTTATTTCACTGCCCGAGTGAAACTCGTCCATGTCCATACGACTGAAAAGATTCGCCAACGCTCCCTTGCCCTGGCGTGAAAGGGGAAAATAGCCGATTCTGAACGCCCGCTGGTGAGCAGACCGATGCGCCTGATCGACACCCATACCCACCTGGACTTCCCCGACTTCGACGCTGATCGCGACGAAGTACTCGCGCGCAGCCACGCGCTTGGCGTGCAGCGCATGGTGGTGCTTGGCGTCTACCAGGCCAACTGGCAGCGGTTGTGGCAGTTGGTCGAAGAGGATGAAGGCCTGTACGCAGCCTTCGGCCTGCATCCGGTCTACCTGGAAGACCACCACCCACAGCATCTCCTTGAGCTGCGCGACTGGCTGGGCAAACTGGCCGGGCACCGCCAGCTGTGCGCCGTTGGTGAGTTCGGCCTGGACTATTACCTGGAGCAGTTGGATCGACAGCGCCAGCAAACCTTGTTCGAGGCACAGTTAAACCTGGCCGCCGAGTTCGAACTGCCAGCCTTGCTGCACGTGCGCCGCGCCCATGCCGCGACTATCGCCACCCTCAAGCGCTTTCGTCTGGCCCGCGGCGGCATCATCCACGCCTTCGCCGGTAGCTACGAGGAAGCGCGCGAGTACATCAAGCTGGGTTTTCGCCTCGGTCTTGGCGGCGCCGCCACCTGGCCGCAGGCCAATCGCCTGCGCAAGGTGGTGGCGCAGCTGCCGTTGCAGACCATCGTGCTGGAAACCGACGCCCCGGACATGGCCCCAGCCATGTACCCCAACCAGCGCAACAGCCCGGAGTACCTGGCTGACATCTGTGCCGAGCTGGCAGCGTTGCGTGGCGTTACGGCCGAAGAGCTGGCTACGGCCAGCAGCCGTAATGCGGATGAGTTGTTCGGCTGGGCATAGACCGCACAGATGGTCAGGCAAATCACCCTGCACGACCGTCCGTAGGAGCCCCGCCCCGGGGCGAATGTTTCCAGATCGTGTAGCCTAAATTCGCGGCGGGGCGCCGCTCCTACAGGGTCAGAGCAACGGCCGCGGGAAAGCTGTGGGAGGGGCTTCAGCCTTGTAGGGTGGGCTTTAGCCCACGCTGACCGCCAGTGGTGAGCTGAAGCGGAGCGCCGCCCGGCCCACCCTACGGGCCTTTGCACCAACGCACCCTACACACGGAACGCGCCGATCAACTGCTTGAGACGCGTAACCAGCTCGCTCAGCTCGCGGCTGGCCTGCTCGGTCTGGCTGGCACCGGCAGCGGTGCGCTCACCCGCGTGGTTGATCTCGACGATATTCTGGTCGATATCGTGCGCCACCGCCGTCTGCTGCTCGGCCGCCGCGGCGATCTGCTGGTTCTGGTCGACGATCATGCCCACCGCGCCGAGGATGTTCTCCAGGGCCTGCTGCACCTTGGCCGACTGGCTGACCGTGCCATCCGCCATCTGGTGACTGGCGTTCATCGCCTTCACCGCCGCCCCCACACCGCCCTGCAGCTTGGCGATCATCGCCTCGATTTCCTCGGTGGACTGCTGCGTGCGCTTGGCCAGATTGCGCACCTCGTCAGCCACCACGGCGAAACCGCGACCCTGTTCACCAGCCCGCGCCGCCTCGATGGCAGCATTGAGCGCCAGCAGGTTGGTCTGCTCGGCGATACCCTTGATCACATCGAGCACCTGGCTGATCGCCGCACTGTCGCTGGCCAGTTGGTTGATCACCGCCACCGACTGGTCGATTTCACCGGCAAGACGCTGGATCGCACCGACCTGCTGCTCGACCAACGCGCGGCCACTGACCGTTTCCTGATTCACGCTCTGCGCGCTACCCACCGCTGCGGCGGCGCTGCGCGCCACCTCCTGGGCAGTGGCGGACATCTGGTTCATCGCCGTGGCCACCTGCTCGATCTGTGCACGCTGACCAGCCACCGCCTGGTTGCTCTCGCCTGAAACCAGCTCGACGCGATCCGCCTGGCCACCGACCTCGCCCACCGTATGCCCGACGCGCTCGATCAGGTCATGGATACGCACCACGGTCTGGTTGAACACCTGCCCCAGCTCGCCCAGCTCGTCTCGGCTCTGTGCCTGGAAGTTGGCCGTCATATCGCCTGCGGCAACCCTGTCCATCACCTTACCCAGGTTTTTCAGGGTAGAGCGGGTGGAAACGTAGAAGCCGCTGTAGAGGTAGACGATCAACAGGAACACCACCACCAACGCCACCACCAGCAACACCATCTGTGCTCGGTTCTCGGTCAGCCGCTCACTCAACTGGCTATCGAGGAACGCCAGCAGGCCGTCATTGAAGGCGTAGGTCTTGGCCATTTCCTGGCTGACCTGATCGTAGAACTGCGCCCAGGGCGTATCCAGGCTGTCGGCGATGATCACCTGATCCTCGAACAGTACGCCGCTGTCCTTCAGACTCTGGCGACTGGCTTCGGCCAGGCTGCCCAGCCCGTTCTGCGCCGCGACGTTACCGGCCAGTGCCTCCTGCAGATTCAGGCCGTACTCGGCATGCAACTTCTCCAACTGCAGCAGCAGGTCATCGAACTGGGTGCTGGCCGCCGAATTGAGAAAACCCTGCCCCAGGGAATAGGCGCCGATGGCGCGGCCTTGGCTGAGCACATTGGTGATCTGCGGGGTGACGTTGGTGATCAGCTCGGTAATCTGCCGCACCTGGCGTTGCGGGTCCTGGCTCAACCCCGCCTGGCTGGCCACCAGTTTGATGAAGACCTGGGAAGAGCCCAGCAGTTTCTCGACGATGACGGTCTTGCTCTGCAACGAGGTCTCGGCCTCTGCGCTTTTCAGCTCGGCCAGCAATTCGTCGCGCTTGGCAACGAACTCCGCTGCCTGCTCGGCATCGCCGGTCACCGGCTGCAGCCCTTGCAGGCCGGTATTGAGCGACTGCTGCAGTTGATCTATACGCCCTTCCAGATCCCCCGCCTGACCGGACTGACCGATCATCGAGTTGATCTGCACCAGATCGTTGAGGCTTTCAAGATCACGGCGCAGCTGCAGGCTGCTGCCGAGTAGCTCGAGGCTTTCCAGGGCAGTCTGGGTGCCGACGAACTGACGATAGGAGTCGCGCACCAGATAGAAGTTGGTGACGAGCATGGGCAGGAAGAATAGAACGCTGATCAGGCTGAACTTCATGCCGAAGCTGAGGCGATTCATCAGCGCGATGGCCGGATACAACACGGTCTTCACTAGACGTCTCCAGTTGCCATTATTGTTATTGGTATCGCTTGGATCGCCGCCGAGCCTCTCACGGGCTGATCACGGCGTCCTGTGTCGACCGACCTGTGGCGCGCCGATCCATGTGGCGAATACAGGCAGATAAATGTGACGAAAATCACCAAACAGGGTCGACTACGGCCTCCTTATACCCCTTATCGACACGCGCCTCTGTAACTTAAGGTTAAACGCGCGCTGAGCGCGTCCAGCCAAGGCCGTGCAGGAGCACCGACTCGGGGCGAATGCTGTTTTGCCATTCGCCGCAGGGCGCGGCTTCCACAAAGCCGGCACGTAGGGCGGGTGCAACCCGCCACTGTGCGTGACAGCAGGCTGCCCCCGCCCTGCATAGCGCTTGGGCAGGATCTCTAGATGAACA
>Ga0228664_1001038_pt1 | contig 14878 bp, 10 predicted proteins | sample 78DmetaG_FD_183029 | JGI IMG/M metagenome (GOLD analysis project Ga0228664, IMG submission 183029) | Seawater microbial communities from Monterey Bay, California, United States - 78D | ecosystem: Environmental > Aquatic > Marine > Coastal | place: USA: California | collected 2016-09-26 | reverse complement strand
CTTCAAGTAGCTGTTGCAGCAGATATATTAAGTCTTGCCGTGTTAAAGGCACCAGGTCATTATGGGGCTGATGTTGTACTAGGATCATCCCAAAGGTTTGGTGTTCCTATGGGATATGGAGGACCACATGCTGCATATTTTGCTACTCGAGAATCGTTTAAAAGAAATATACCTGGACGTATCATTGGAATATCGAAGGATGCAGATAATAACACGGCACTCAGAATGGCATTACAAACCAGAGAGCAACACATTAAAAGAGGTAAAGCCACATCAAATATTTGTACTGCACAAGCGCTACTTGCCGTAATGGCGAGCATGTACGCAGTATACCATGGACCTAGCGGTATCAAGGGAATTGCCAACCATGTGAACAAATTAGCAGGACAACTTGCAGCAGGTTTAAAGAAAATGGACTTTGAATTGGGATCTGAAACGTTTTTTGACACCGTTTGGATTCGTAATATCGAAAGTAAAAAGCTAAAGGCTCTAGCTGAAAAACATCATTTTAACTTCTACTACAAATCAGACACTGAGGTAACCATAAGTTTTGCCGAATCCCATAAATCCGAAGATGTAAATATTATTCTAGGGCTTTTCTCCGAGCTCATAGGAAAAAAAGATGCTAGTAATTATGATGAAATGATTGCTCTTGCTATGGAGCTTAAACGAACGGACTCAATACTGTCTCAACCTATTTTTAATAGCTATCATTCTGAATCTAAAATGATGCGCTATCTCAAGCGATTGGAGAATAAAGACCTTTCATTAGTTCATAGTATGATACCTCTCGGTTCTTGTACCATGAAATTGAATGCAGCAAGTGAGTTGATGCCAATTACAAATCCTGCGTTTAGTAATCTTCATCCATTTGCACCAGTGAATCAAGCTCAAGGTTATCATGATATGTTCAAAGAGCTGAGTGATGCCCTTTGCGAATGTACCGGGTTTGCCGGAATGTCTCTACAGCCAAATTCTGGAGCTCAAGGCGAGTATGCGGGACTTATGGTTATTCGTGCCTACCACGAATCAAGAGGAGACCTAAAAAGAAAAATAATGATTATCCCTTCATCTGCACACGGTACAAATCCAGCCTCAGCAGTGATGGCCGGTTTTAAAGTAGTGGTGACGAGCTGCGATGAAAACGGTAACATAAATATAGATGAGCTCAAAAAAGTAGCAGAAGAAAATAAAGACATCTTAGGAGGTTTGATGGTTACATATCCATCTACACATGGGGTTTTTGAAGAGGCTATTAAAGAAATTACAGGAATCATTCATGACAATGGAGGTCAAGTATATATGGATGGTGCAAATATGAATGCACAAGTTGGGGTTACTAATCCTGGTAATATAGGCGCTGATGTTTGTCATCTTAATCTTCATAAAACTTTTGCCATTCCTCATGGTGGCGGCGGTCCAGGAATGGGGCCAATTGGTGTTGCTGCACACTTAAAACCATTCCTTCCTGGTAGCGTTTTAATTCCTTCAGGGGGTTCACAGGCAATTAATGCAATCTCCGCAACACCGTATGGTAGCGCGCTTATTCTTTTGATTTCATATGCATACATAAAAATGCTCGGAGCCAAAGGATTAACAGAATCCACTGAGATAGCCATTCTCAATGCAAATTATATTGCAAAAAGACTAGAAAACCACTACCCTATCCTATACAAAGGAAAAAATGGAACGGTAGCACACGAAATGATTCTAGATTGCCGAGCATTTAAAAAAACAGCAGATATTGAAGTTGCAGATATTGCAAAACGTTTGATTGATTTTGGTTTTCATGCGCCAACTGTGTCTTTTCCTGTTGCAGGAACCTTGATGATAGAACCAACTGAATCTGAGGATCTAGATGAGCTAAATCGCTTTATTGAAGCCATGATTAAAATCCGTGAAGAAATAAAGGAAATCGAAAATGGTCATTCAGACAAAGAAAATAATCTTTTACGAAATGCACCGCATACGGCAAATTGTATCATTAATAAAAACTGGAACTACCCATACTCCCCTCAAGAAGCGGCTTACCCGCTGCCCTATTTAATAGAAAATAAATATTGGGTTCCTGTGCGACGCGTGGACAACGCGTTTGGTGACCGTAATTTAATATGTGCTTGTCCAAGCGTTGAAAGTTATGTACATTTAGACTAAATGAAATTAGATATTCTTGCTTTTGGCGCACACCCTGATGATGTTGAAATCTCTGCCGGTGCTACTCTTTTAAAATATGCTCGAGAGGGAAAAAAAATAGGAATAATTGATCTAACAGAGGGTGAATTAGGTACACGTGGCTCTGTTGAAAAAAGATATGAGGAGGCTGCCAAGGCCTCGAAGTTCATTGGGCTGCAGATCCGTGAAAACCTGAATATGGGAGACGGTTTCATTCAAGACTCAAATGAAAACAAAATAAAAATAATCGAATGTATTCGAAAGTATCAACCAGAAATGGTTTTAGCAAACTCCATTCATGACCGACATCCTGATCATGCAAAAGGGGCTAATCTTGTTTCAGAAGCAGTGTTTCTTTCTGGTCTCCGAAAAATAGAAACTTCCTTAAATGGTAATGTTCAAGAGGCTTACCGACCAAAAATTCTGCTTCATTATATTCAAGATTTTTACCTTAAACCTGATGTTATTTTAGATGTTAGCACAACTGGTGAAGACAAGATTGAACTTATTAAATGCTTTGACAGCCAGTTTTTTAATGTCCATTCTAAAGAACCTAAAACACCTATTTCAGGAGAAACTTTTTTTAAATATTTAGAAGGTAGAATGCTCAGCCTAGGAAGAGAACTCGGCGTAACATATGGGGAAGGTTTCACAATCAATAGAACCTTAGGTGTGAAAGATTTATTTGCCCTAAAATAACATGCCCGCCAATACGGAAGTAGACATGCAGGCGAGCGTACCACCGACAAGTGCTAATAACCCTAATTGAGCCAGCATAGATTTCTTTTTTGGTATTAAAATACCAATACCACCTACCTGAATACCTATCGAGACAATATTGGCAAAACCGCACAAGACGTACGTAGACATAATAATTGTTTTATTAGAAAGTTCGTCTTGAATATCCCCCAAATGAGGATAAGCTATAAATTCATTTATTATTGTTTTTTCACCCAAAAGCTGACCGAAGTACATTGCATCTTGCCATTCTACACCAAGAATCCACGCTAAAGGTGATAGGAGATACCCTGAAATACTTTCAAAACTTAACCTGTCATACATCCCACCTGATTCTATTAGTGCATTTAGGGTAGTCCAATCGCCTATTTTAAAAACAATATAATTTAATAGTGCAATTAAACTGGTAAACACCAAAAGCATCGCACCAACATTTACCGCAAGTTTCAATCCGTCGGTCGTACCATTCGTTATAGCTTCAAGAGCATTAACACCCATTTTATCTTTCGCAACATCTAAATTTTTATTAATCTTCTCGGTTTCTGGAAGTAATATTTTTGCGAACACAATTGCTGCGGGGGCTGACATTAAAGAGGCCGTTAGTAAATGCTTGGCATAAAACAATTCAAGAGCTGGATCACCTTGCCCTAATATCCCGACTACTGCACCAAGAACCCCACCCGCAATAGTGGCCATACCTCCTACCATTAAACAAAGCATCTCTGATTTTGTCATTCTATCTAAATATGGCTTGACAAGAAGCGGTGCCTCTGTCTGACCGACAAAAACATTAGCCGCCGCCGCTACACTTTCAGAACCTGAAATACCTAGAAATTTATTCATGACCCACGCCATTTTCTTGACTACAAACTGAAGAACACCAAAATAATACATTAAACTCGAAAGAGCTGATACGAAGACCACTGTTGGCAAAATCCAGAAAGCAAAGTTTGCTAGCATTGGCGGCATTTCACCCATGGATCCAAAAAGAAATATTGCACCTTCATGAGAAAAGTCAATCACCTTAGTGAATGCTTTGGCCAACCAATCGAAAGCAGTACTAACAAAAGGAACTTTAAGTATAAAAAGTGCTAAAATGAGCTGCAAAACAGAACCCTTAATTACTAAGCTCCAATTGATTGCTTTTCTATCTCTACTTAAAAGATAAGCGAAAAGAAACAAAAATAGCATCCCGATGATGCCTCTAAATATTGAATTTAAAGGAAATCCAGATGTCTTATAGGTACTGTTATAATCATGGTATGAAAACCTACCTTTTGATGAAGTTAAGGTTAACTTATTATCTGAAATATATGCAATTGCAAAAACAGATCGATGATTCAATTCAGAGGTGCCATTATTTCTTTCTAAGGTTATTGTCTCAGGCTCGAGATACAAGCTATCATTTTTAACAGCCCAAGTGCCTTTTAGGTATTTTGATAGCTCTTGATCATTATTTGTAAAAGTACCTGACTTTGAAAGTTTTAAAACTTTACCTGAACGGTAATAAACTTCATCCTCAAATGTATTATTTCCTGAAGCAATTGTGAAGCCTGCAATAGCAACACAACAAAATAAAACAATTCCTATTCTATGGATTTCTTTTTTTAATCTCATCTCTTAATTTCGATGCAAGCTCGTAATCTTCTTGTTCTAAAGCACCCTGAAGCTGTTTTTCAAGATCCTCCATTGAACTTGAAGAGTAATCGTTAACAGTTTCCTCAATATCAAAATCATCATCATCTTGGCTCACTAAAGAATCACTTTCAAAAGCATCTTCTTGATCTTGGGTAATGCCAGCATCCTCCAAAACATTAGAAAAAGTATATATTGGACTGTTAAAACGAACGCCAACGGCTATGGCATCTGAAGTCCTAGAGTCAATTTCTGTATGCACACCTTCTTTATCACAAATTAGCTTTGCATAAAAAACACCTTCTTCAAATTTATAGATTAAGACTTCCTTTATTGTTACATCATAAGAAACGCAAAATGACTTAAACAAATCGTGAGTTAGCGGTCGGTTAGGTATCATTTTCTCTAATTCAACAGCTATAGCTTGAGCCTCAAAACCACCAATGACAATTGGGAGCTTTCTGTTACCTGCTGCCTCAATTAAGGTTAATACATATGAGCCTGATTGAGTCTGGCTATATGCAATACCTTGAATTTCTAATCTTACTTTCTGCATAGTTCAAGCGCTAACGCTTAACATTATATATATTTTTACGAAGCTTTGAATTTTTGAATCGCCTCATTTAATCGAGGCACAACTTCAAAGGCATCACCTACAATACCGTAATCAGCTGCTTTAAAGAACGGTGCTTCAGGATCTGTATTTACCACTACAATTACTTTAGAACCATTGACTCCAGCTAAATGCTGAATGGCTCCTGAAATTCCAACTGCAATGTAAAGATTAGGTCTGATAGCTACCCCTGTTTGACCAACGTGCTCATGATGAGGTCTCCATCCGATATCTGCCACAGGCCTTGAACATGCTGTTGCAGCTCCTAAATTATTTGCTAACTCTTCAATCATTCCCCAATTTTCAGGACCTTTTAAACCTCTACCTGCAGAAACAACAAGCTCTGCTTCCGGCAATGGGATTTCACCTTCTGGCTTTTTAGTAGACAGTACTTTTATCCTAGCATCACCCACATTCGATGAAATCTCCTCAACACCACATGTCGAACCAAGTTCCTCTGGCGGCAAGCTATTTGGAAGTAAAGAAATAATTTTGGCTGATGAATTAACTTTCACCTTGCCTACAGCTTTTCCCGAAAATACATTTACTGCAATAGCACCAGACTCATCTGGCAATGAAATAGCACCAGAAACCAATCCAGCCTTCATACGAACTGAAAGCATAGGAGCTATAGATTTTCCATAAAGATCGTGAACAAAAACAACTGTATCTGCGCTATGGGTAGCTGCAACCTCAGCAATCATTTTTACAACTTGCTGTTGATCTTCTCCACTTACAGCGCGATCAATGAGTACTTTGGAAGCCCCATAGTTACCTAAAGTAGAAAGCTCATCGTTCGATAATGAACCATTACTCAATGCAACGACATCTCCTAGTTTATTGGCATATGTTATTGCTTCCAAAGAAGCTTTAGAAATACCATTTTCAGAATTTATATATACTAAAATCATTGGCTAAAATTTTATTTAAATTACTTTGGCTTCACTGTGCAACAATGAAACCAATTCATCCATATTCTCGGGGTCAATCATTTTGACTGCAGACTTTTCTCCTGGCATTTCATAGGATACAAATGAAGTTAAATCTTCAATATCTTGCGCTGCAACAACATTTAAAGGTTTTGTTCTCGCTGCCATAATTCCTCTCATATTAGGTATTCGCTGTTCAGCCATTCCCTTTGCGCAGCTAATTACTGCAGGGGCTTCAACCTGAATTTCTTGAACACCACCAATGATTTCTCTTTCAATCGTTAATGTATTACCTGCTACATTTAATTTCGTTGCTAACGAGATAAATGGTATATCTAAACCTTCAGCTAGCATACCTCCAAACTGAGATCCATTGTAGTTGATTGTTTCTTTTCCCGTTAAAACCAAGTCATAAGTATTTTCCTTGGCGTAATTAGCAATCTGCATTGCTGCACTATATGCGTCTTTTGGTTCGACATCAATTCGCACGGCATCGTCTGCGCCAATTGCAAGTGCTTTTCTAATCACTGCGTCATCAGCTGCTCCTCCAACAGTAATTATTGTTACTTGTCCTCCGTCTGATTCTTTAATTTCAAGGGCACGGACCAAAGCGTACCACTCATCGTAGGGATTTACAATAAATTGCACACCATTCTCATCAAACTTCGTGTTTCCATCAGAAAACGAGATTTTTGATGTTGTATCTGGAGCCTTACTAATACAAACTAATATTTTCATCTTTTATCGTTATTTGAAGTGTTGCAAATTTACTGAATTATCTCACACAATGAAAGTCTGAAAATCAGAATTCACGTAAAAACAAGAATTACACAAAGAATAACGCAGTAGCAAAGAAAAGTGCTGAGAAAAAAGTTAAAAATGCCACTTTTTTCAGCTCACTATCTAAAGCACTAGGTTGAGGTGCCGTGAATACCCTTTTCAAATGCCCAGCAATAAAGATTGACGGAACTATTGCTATTATTGGCAATAAACTATAAGTGATAATTACAAATGTTGAAACCAAAATCAGCCAGGATATCAGTCCAAGAACGAGTAAGCCAACATGGTATAACTTCGCTTTTTCATACCCAATTTTAACGACCATTGTTCGCTTCCCAGATGCTGCGTCATTCTCAACATCACGCATGTTATTTAAGTTTAGAACCGCAGTGCTCCACGCGCCAATTGTTATTGACGGTAATAATGTAAGCCACTCAAAACTCAAGCCATACAACGAAAAAACACCTATTACACTTACAAAACCAAAAAAGATAAAAACCATAATATCTCCGAAACCACTATAACCATATGCGGACTTACCCATCGTGTAAAATATAGCCGCTAAAACACAAAGGACAGCAAGGACGGCAAAAAAGTATAACAACTCAATTGACAAATTAGGAAGACTCAGATAAATAAGTACACCTGCGGCAACAAAAGACAAAATCACAAAAAGACCAACACCCACTTTCATTTCTGATTGAGAAATCTCTCCCGATTGAACGGCACGCTTTGGCCCAACTCTATCGGCATTGTCTGCGCCCTTCTGGCTATCGCCTAAATCATTTGCTAAATTGGATAAGATCTGGAACAAAACAGTTGTTAAAATTGCTGTAAAAAATATCTGCACGTTTCCATTTCCGAGTAAAAAAGCCAGCGCAGACCCGACCATTATTCCCGATATAGAAAGCGGTAATGTTCTTAATCGCATGGCTCCAATCCAGGCTCCAATCTTCTTCATATTGTAAAATTACGAATAAGAACAATGCGATTTCTTATGTCACTTAAACACAATTTCATATTTTTACGCTCCAATTCGGGATGTAGCTTAGTCCGGTTAAAGTGCGCGTCTGGGGGGCGCGAGATCGGTGGTTCGAATCCACTCATCCCGACTTCTTTTAATTTGTATTGATACTCAATACGAATCTATAATAAAATTGGTCCCTTGAAGGATCAAAAACCATAATGAGTAATCAAATAAAAAATCAGTCCCAGATTTTGCAAAAAATGGGAATAGAACAGTTGAACCCTATGCAAAATGAGGCTATTGATGCCATTGGCGAATCAAAAGAGGTCCTCATTCTTTCACCTACTGGAACGGGAAAAACCTTGGCTTTTTTGCTACCCCTAATTCAGCGATTAGATCCATTACTTTCTGTAACACAACTGCTAATCATTGTACCAGCAAGAGAACTCGCTATTCAAATTGAGCAGGTAATCAGAGATATGGGTACTGGTTATAAGGTGAATGCCGTGTACGGAGGAAGATCTGGCTCAAAAGAAAAAATAGAGCTCACACATGCACCTACAATACTTGTAGGAACCCCGGGGAGGATTGCAGACCATATAAGAAGAGACCGAATTACTTTGAGCGGAATAAAAAGCCTTGTTATTGATGAATTTGATAAATCTCTTGAGATTGGTTTTGAAAAAGAAATGAAAGAAATTGTAGGATCCCTTTATGCTTTGGATAGAAAAATACTTACTTCTGCCACACATAAAGAGGAAGTTCCTGGATTCTTAAAATTTGGCGATCCTGTGAAACTCGATTATTTAAATACGAAATCTCAAATCCTTGACTTATCATGGGTTCATTCTATACAAAACACGCTAGACACATTATTAAATCTGCTAGAAACCCTGGGAGAAAAAAGAGGGATTATATTTTGTAACTTTAAAGATACACTTGATGGAGTTTCGGAGTTTTTAGATGAAAACAATGTGGAACATACTTGCTTTTTTGGTGGTATGGAACAAATTGAACGCGAAAGAAGCCTAATTCAATTTAGAAATTACAGTCACCGAACCCTCTTAGCAACAGACCTCGCAGCAAGAGGCATAGATATACCCGGCTTGGATTACATCGTGCATTATGAAATGCCTACTAGACAAGAAGAGTTTACGCATCGTAATGGACGGACGGCAAGAATGAATACAAATGGATCCGCAATTTGTATAAAGGGGAAAAATGATAAAATTCCAGAATATGCCCGAGGTATAAAAACAAAAGAAATAATAGAAGGAGGTAAAATCCCTAAGAATAAATGGAAAACACTTTTTGTTTCTGGTGGTAGACGTGACAAAATCTCAAAGGGAGACATCGCTGGGCTATTTATTAAAAAAGGTGAACTTGACAGCAGTGAATTGGGAGTTATTGAACTAAAGACGGACTGCGCATTTGTGGCTGTTTCAAGCTCAAAGGCCGCTGAATTGTGCAATAAACTGAATAACGAGAGACTTAAAAAGAAAAAGGTAAGAATCTCTACAATCTAGAAAAATTCAATAATATCATGAGCCTATTCAAAAAAATAACGATCTATTTTATGAGCTCGGCATATATCTATGTAGGAATGAGACATTTTATTGACCCAGATTTCTTTCTAGCCATTATGCCTGATTATCTGCCCTTTCATCAAGAGGCTGTATATATCAGTGGTTTTTTTGAAATCCTTTTGGGAGGGATGTTACTGTTTCAAAAATCAAGAAAAGTCGCAGGTTGGGGATTGATAGTTTTATTGATCGCTGTTTTTCCTGCTAATATATACCTTGCCCAAAATGAAGCCGCGCAGCAAGCCATTGACATAAGTCAGACCGCTGCCATTGTTCGATTACCCTTTCAAGCCTTGTTTATAGGTATTGCTTTTTGGCATCAAAGAGGTTAGCGATTTAATTAGAGTCTCGTGAATTTCATTCTACACGATATTCCATTAATTCTGGCTTGTAAAATATACACCCCATTGGAAGTAAAAGAAAGATCTATTGCTTGCGTTTGACTTTCTATTTTTGACGCATAAATGGTTTGACCTTGAAGATTCAAAATTTCAAAAGCTGTTCCTTTCGCCATACCCTCTAAGAAGAACATTCCTTCATTTGGGTTTGGGTAGAGTGTGATATCGTAATACGCGAAATCTGAAACCGAAGCGCAGGGCTCCACTGTTATTTCAATACTGCTTTGACCTGTACATTCATTTTCATCAGTAAAACTTCCAGTTATTACGTGTGTCCCCACACCAGCAACTTGAGGATTGAATACCGTACCATTTGTGCCAGGGCCTGTAAATCCTGCACCCGAAGGAACACCAGAAAGTTGAACTAAACCATCACTAATACAAACAATATTGTCTGAATCATTTGTTGTTATTTCAACTATTGGTAAAGCATTTACCAATATAGTTTGGACTGCTGAATTTGAACCAAATTCATTGGAAACTGTCAGTGTAACAACATATGGACCTGAGCCTGTAAATACATGACTTGGGTTTTGAGCGGAAGAATTAGAACCATCTCCAAAGTCCCAAGCCCATTCAGTTGGTTGCTGAGACGAAAAATCATTGAAAGCTACCTCTGAGCCAGAACAAATTTCATAGGTTGATGGTGTAAACGATGCCTCTGGAGCTACACCTTGTGGAGCCTCATTATAAAAAACCTTGAAGTCATCAAAATAAAAACCATCCTCTGTTACACCTCCATCAGAACGAAGCCTAAATCTAAAGTTGACTACTTCACCTAAATAATCACTTAAATTGATATCCTCTAATACCCAATTAGCAACGACTCCTTCATAAACAGGCCCTCCATCAGGCTGTACACTACCATTATTATCCGTACCTGGGACAGTGTATTGACCGCATTGACCAATCCATGAGTTTCCGCCATCTATAGAAACCTGAAATTGAGCATAATCATAATTTGCCTCAATATCCCATTTTGCATAAAAAGTAACCTTGGCAGAAATAGCGTTAGTCAAATCAATTTCGGGGTTATAATACAGACTTTTTGTTTGGTTGTTCGCATAATTCCCATTTGGAGAATCTGTAAACGATTTATTTGGAGAAACATACGTTGATGTCGTTGTTCCCCAATTTCCAGACCAATTATTAGTATTTGTTGCATCCTCTAGAACTTGCAATGTAATTGCACCATAGGTTTTAGTAATTGTGTCTTTTTTCACCCAAAGTCCATTGTCTGTTTTAAGTATAAACTTAACCTCATCACCAAATTGAATACCTGAATTCAAGTCATAAGAAATTGTTCCTGTTTGTTCTTCTGATGGGTTTAAATTATACACGACAGCATTACCAACTGAACTAATATTTAACAAGGGTTCTATCGACACTGTAACTGGACCTGCTTCTCTACCATACCTTTTGGCTGAATGATTAAAATCACCTGAAAGAGTTGCAACGACGGCTGGATCCGTATCCTTTACAACAACATAGTTTCTAGAAACATGAGCCAACACTAGATTTGAAAAAACCATTTCTTGGCATGTTGGGTTTATGTTATTGTTTCCTGGCCAAAAAGATGTTCCAACCTCAGGTGTATGTGCAAAAATAGTATCCTTTTCACCTGCCCCAATATCTTCTTTATACATGTAATCATCTGAATCACCAGAAGCAGGATACAATCCTGAACTTTTAAAAGCCGGATAACCATTGTATTCACACATGTGATTTGTATAATCCTGAATATAATCGTGGTGGTCAGCAAATTCTTCATCAGTTGTACCAATCGGAAATAAAATAGCAGGAGAATAACTGTGGGCATTAAAAGCCGTTTCAAAATCATAGGTTTCTGACAACCATTTCATTGCCTGTGTTTCTGGTTCAGAAAATGGTCCCGAACCACAATATACATCACTATTGGTATTAAAACTGATTCCTGTAGTACCCCAACCATATGAATAATTTCTATTTAGGTCAACACCAAAATTATTACTGTTTGGGTGGTCTCTGCGATTTTTTCGCCACATACCACCACCGTTAGGATCTGTCTGTTCATTGTAAATGTATCCGTCAGGATTCAGACAAGGCACGAAGAACATTCTCGTGTGATCAACCAAATAAGTCACCTCATCATCAGACCCGTAATTTTCAAGTAAATACCACATGAAAAATATAGTCTCCATTAAACTCATTGGTTCTCTTGCATGATGAATAGCTGAGTATAATACGTTCGGCTCATTTGCCTCATTCGAATTTGGATTATCCGATATTTTGACATGATAAATAGGGCGATTATTGTATGTCTCAAAATTTGAAATAGGACTTTTGGCTGTAATCAAATCGGGATATTGGGTATGCATGTCATCAAGCTCCGCGAGCATTTCTTCATAGGTAAGATAACCTCCCATAGAACCAAGATTGAAATTTGAAGGAACAGCTGGTTCAAATCCACCTGAACCACCAGAACCACCGGCACAATCCGCATTTTTTAGAAAAGGGTGCGATGCAGGTTTACTTAATCGATCTTTATAGAAGGCTTTAACATCATCGATTTCGATCTCATAAGCATAACCATAATTGTCCAAAATATCGATTTCTTGTTCAGACAAATCTGTTATTAAAAAGGTGTTTTTCTTTCGAATCCCGTGGTCAACTGCAACTCCTAAATTCGAAATTTGAAGTAACTCTTGATTGTTAGCAATCACTTTAACTCTAGAATATTTTTGGGCTGAAATAAAGGGTGTTACGGCTAATATTAAAATAAGGGTGAAAATAGATTTCATATAGTTTTTTTTGGTATAGTTTTGGTATAGTGAAGTGTACAAAGGAACGAAAAAGCGAGAAGACATACAAGTTCGATGGATTATAGGATATCTTTTCAGGCAACTTATTGACCAACAATGTGTTTATATAATAGAAATGATTTTTTTTCGTTGTAACTTAGACTAAATGAGACTCTTCTCCCTAATTTCTATGCTCTTTTGTGCCTCGACGTTCATTGCGCAAAAGGTTTGGATGACCCCAAATAAGGGGCAGTGGGATGACCGTATTCAATATTCTGTAGAACTAGATTTAGGGAAATTGTATATCCAGGACGACGGTTTATATTTCTATCTAACGGATTTTATGTTACATGACCACGAACATGAGGACGAACAGGATAGCCACATTTCGCATGTAAAAAATGTTCATACAATTCATCAAAAATTTATAGGCCACAATGAAGTTCCTAGTCATACAAAATCAAACCCATCTTTTGATTACAAAAATTATATAATCGGAACAGATTCGTCAAAATGGAAGCACCACATCTATTCATATAATGAGGTTGAATTCACTGACTTTTATGCGGGGATAGACTTACTTTATAAAGGGGAAGAAGGTCAGTTGAGCTACAATTTTCTAATCGAACCGGGTGCAGATCTTTCTAAAATCAAATGGATATTTGAAGGCACGAAGGATGTACGTATCATAAATGACCAATTAATTGTTAAAAATCGATTTGGAGAAATTAGACAATCTGCTCCAAAGGCATGGGAAATAGATTCTTTAGGGCGTAAGTCTTCAGTCCCTGTTTCATTTCAACAAATTGATGAAGAATTCTCATTTTATTTTCCGGAGGGATACGATAACTCAAAATCAATTTATATTGATCCGAGCTTAACTTTTTCAACTTTTTCAGGTGCAATCTCTGACAATTGGGGTTTTACTGCAACCCCTGACATATACGGGAACTTATTTGGTGGGGGCATTGTAATGGGATCTCAATACCCTGTAACCACAGGAGCATATGACGTGACTTATCAAGGAGGTCAAGGAAACATTGCTACAGACATAGGCATTACAAAGTTTAATGCTCAGGGAACTGCGCTACTCTATTCAACCTATATTGGTGGTAGCGGAAATGAGACCCCTCATAGTTTGGTCTGTGCTGATAATGGAGAATTGTTCATCTATGGTGTTACCGGTTCTACTGATTTCCCAATGGCCGGTGCTTCTTTCGACAATATACTAGGAGGTGGACCATCCGTAACAGAGAATAGTATTAGTTTTTCGGGAACTGATATTTACATCGCAAGACTCAGTCCATCCGGTGCCAATTTATTGGCATCAACATACCTCGGCGGCACTAATAATGATGGTTTAAATCTAGATGATTTACACATGAATTATGGAGATCAGTTTCGTGGAGAGATCATGTTGGATGCTAGCAACAATGTTTATGTCGCCAGTACAACATACTCCTCTGATTTTCCATTAAGCAATCCAAATCAATCAAGCCTAAGTGGTATTCAAGATGCTGTCCTTTTTAAAATGCCACCAGGATTAAATGAACTTTCTTGGAGTACCTACTTCGGAGGTATTGGTTTAGAGTCTGGTAATTCAATTCAAGTAAATGATGAACTCGGTGAATTATGCATAGCTGGAGGTACAAATTCAAGCAGTCTTTTTACGCAAGGAAACGACCTGACCTTTGATGGAGGAATATCGGATGGTTATATTGCTAAGTTTAATGCAAACACGGGTAGTTTGATTTCCGGTACTTACATGGGATCTGTTGAATATGACCAAGCCTACTTTGTGCAATATGATATAGACAACAATATATACGTTTATGGTCAAACAGAATCCTCTTGGCCCATTACAAACGGATGTTTTGGTTCACCAAACTCCGGGCAATTTGTTAGAAAATATGATGCGTCATTAACTAACATTGAGTGGACGACAATGATAGGAGCTGGTACGGGAAATGTAGAAATTTCACCCACTGCATTTCTAGTCTCTGATTGTTATGATATATATCTTGCAGGATGGGGAGGGACACTAAATCAAGGTATACTTCCAAATTCGTCAACAAACGGGTTTTTAGTCACCAGTGATGCGCACCAAAGTGAAACAAATGGAAGTAACTTTTATATCGCGGTTTTAGGTCAAGATGCGGCAAATTTGAAATATGCGACGTTCATGGGAGGCATGAATAGCAGCTCTAATCATGTCGATGGTGGGACAAGCCGTTTTGATAAATCAGGACGCATATATCATGCAGTTTGTGGCGCATGCGGGGG
>Ga0228664_1001035_pt1 | contig 14887 bp, 11 predicted proteins | sample 78DmetaG_FD_183029 | JGI IMG/M metagenome (GOLD analysis project Ga0228664, IMG submission 183029) | Seawater microbial communities from Monterey Bay, California, United States - 78D | ecosystem: Environmental > Aquatic > Marine > Coastal | place: USA: California | collected 2016-09-26 | reverse complement strand
GGTGGGAGACCATTCCATTCTAGGCAAGTACTCGTATTGTCCAAGAAAAACCTCTTGAGCTTCATTTTCATGAAGTGAATAAATATGAAGTGTTACCTCGCTGTTATCCTCTCCAGCCTTAGGGTATTTAAAATCATAAGAGCTTGGATATAATTCATTGTAGAAAGTCATACTAAACTCTTTGACCTTACTTTCATTAAACTTCAAAAAAGAAATAGAGCGGCTATCAGGAGACCAATCATATGCCTTAATTAAAGCAAACTCTTCTTCATAAACCCAATCAGAAGTACCATTAATAATTTCATTCTTATAACCGTCATTTGTCAATTGAGAAACATCGCCAGATTTCAAATCCTTTACATAAAGATTGTTTTTATGAATGTAGGAGACATAATTTCCATCCGGTGAGTATTCTGCTAAAGTTTGAGGCTGATGAACTTCGTCTAAAGGTTCAAGTTTTTTTGTAGCGCGATCGTATAAATGATAATTTGCGGTATAGCTATATCTATAAATACTTTTTACATCTGAGAGAAATAATATTTTGCTTTCATCTGAATTAAACTCATAATCAGAATACTCGAAATCGGCATTTGGAATCTGAAAAACCATCTCTTCTTCTGCGGTTTTAGATTCAAAAGATCTTAGAACAATGGAATTATCACTTTTCCTAACTGTGTATGTATTGCCATCAAGCATCGCCCGATAACCCTCAGCACCTTGTGGATAATAGTCGTAATATTTCCAAATCTTTTCTATACTTATTTTTTCTTGTGCCTGAATAGACAATATTTGAAAAATAAAACCAAACAATATAAATCTTAAAGCCATTTACTTTTTTTTTGTGAAGTTAATCATGAATACGTTTTGAATCAAATATCTCGTTTAAAATAAGTTATGACCCACAGATTTTATAAATGTATTTACTATAAATAGAAGAACTTATTTTTTGTATTTTTGAACTCATAACTAAACTGAACAAACGAATAATACCATGAGTAAATTTTTACCTTTCTTAACACTTCTAATTTCAAGTGTGTCTTTTTCTCAGCTAACTGATTGTAGCGAGCTTTTTATTTCTGAATATGTAGAAGGCTGGTCCAACAATAAAGCCATTGAAATATATAACCCGACAGATGCTTCAATTGATTTGAGCGCATATATGGTGATTCGCTATTCAAATGGATCAACCAGTGCAAGCGAAGGAAATGCCGTTCAACTTACAGGAATTATAGCGGCTGGTGATGTTCATGTTGGTGTTTTAGAGAAGCTAGATGAAAATGGAGAAGGTCAAGAGGCTCCAATCTGGGATAGCCTTCAGGTAAAAGCGGATGCGTTTTATTGTCCTGAATACAATGTATCGAATGCATGGTATTTTAATGGTAATGATGCAGTGGTTCTTGCTAAAGGGACGACCAATGATATTAACAATTCTGTTGTAGTAGATATTTTCGGTAAAATTGGTGAAGACCCAGGTGTTGCTTGGACCTCAGAATTCCCATATACTGGTGCTGGTTTAGAAGTAACCAAAGATCACTCGATGATTCGTAAAACTTCTGTACTCAAAGGTGAAACAAATCCTGTGATTTCATTTTTCGATCCGCTTTTAGAGTACGATTCAATCCCAGCTGTTGTAGAACGACTCGATGAGAACGGTGAGCCAGTCTTGGGCACAAGCGGAAACCCGATTTTGGATGGTAACTGGACGTCTTTAGGAAACCATGACTGTGATTGTACACTTGGTAATGTTGCAAGCTTTGGTGCTGCAAACATTGAAATTTACCCGAACCCATCCAATGGTATTTTTACGATTCGTAATATTTCGGATGTTAGAAATATTCAGATAAATGATATTCTAGGAAAAATGGTGCTTTCTCAAAACAATACAAAAAACCATACGACACTAACAATTAATAAACCGAACGGTGTATATTACGTGCAGTTAGCATTTAAAAATGGTGAAAAAGTAATTCGTAAAGTTGTTATTAAATAAATAGCAGCTCGAAAAATGAAAAACTTTTTGATCTTTATTTTACTGTGTCTTTGTCAAACCGTTGAAGCGCAGGTTACTTTATCAGGAACGCTAATTGATGATGTCACGAGTAAACCTATAGAGGGTGCTAAAATTAAGGTTCAAGGTATAAACGCGGGAGCGTTTACAAATGATGAAGGTGCGTTTACCATTTCTTTGCAAGGAAAGTTACCTGTCGTTTTAATTAGCTCATTTTTAGGTTATTCAAATCTAGAAACTACATTGTCCTCAGCCTCGGAACCAATTATAATTCGTTTGAAAAAAGACAAAGATTTAGTTGGTTTTTTTGCTGGTGAAGGTCAAGAACTCGAAGAAGTAAAGGTCATAGGAAATCTAGCCATCGACCGCAAAACACCGGTAGCTGTTACAAGAATATCCACCAAACAAATTGCTGAAGAGTTAGGATCTCAGGACTTACCCATGATTTTAAATTCTACCCCTGGCGTTCATGCGACCCAGCAAGGAGGTGGTGACGGCGATGCAAGGATTACTATTCGTGGCTTTGACCAAAGAAATGTTGGTGTTATGATCGACGGAGTCCCTGTCAATGATATGGAAAACGGTGCGGTTTACTGGTCTAATTGGTTTGGATTAGATGCTATTACTGGGCAAATTCAGGTTCAACGTGGATTAGGTGCTACAAAATTAGCAATGCCTTCGGTTGGAGGAACAATGAACATTTTAACACAAGCAACTGGTGGTAAACGAATGATTCGTGTTGCCCAAGAATATGGAACAGGAGATTTTCTGAGAACGTCTCTTTCCTATAAATCGGGTACCTTAAAAAATGGATGGGGCGTTCTTTTTTCAGGATCCTACAAGCAAGGGAATGGTTGGGTCGATGGTGCGAATACACAAGGTGCGTTTTATTATCTTAAAGTTCAGAAGAAAATCAAAAATCACATTGTTTCATTGAGCGGTTTCGGTGCACCTCAGCAACATGGTCAACGCTCATATTCTCAACCCATAGAATATTGGGATGCTAATTACGCAAGAAGCTTAGGTATTGCAGATTCCTCGATTGATGCAGAACGAGATAGAGGTATTCAGTTCAATCAACATTGGGGTTATCGAGATGGCAAGACATTCAATGAACGACGCAACTATTATCATAAACCTCAAATAACCTTAAAAGATTTTTGGAAAATAAATGATAAATTATCTTGGTCGAATATCGCTTATACCTCAATTGGCCGTGGCGGTGGACAACGTTATTTCAATTCTGCATCTACCATTATTAGAGATGAGAATGGTTTAGTAGATTGGGATACTATTGTATATAATAATCAATATAAAACCTTATTTGGACAAGTATATTCTACAGCAGATCCAGCATATGATGATAACTTACTAAAATCATCCCAAATTCTTTCTGCATCGGTTAACAATCATTTTTGGGTAGGTGGTCTTTCTCAATTTGATTACAAACCCAACGAGTATTGGAATTTTGCAGGAGGTTTGGACTACCGCTATTACAGAGGGGAACATTATACAGAAGTTATTGACCTACTCGGCGGGGACTACTTTATAAACGAATCTAATTTAAATGCGGGCACGACAATGAAAGTTGAAGGTGATAAAATAGCAAGAGAGGACAGGCCTTATCAGAACCATCGCGATGGTCTTGTGCAATGGGCAGGAGCATTTGGTCAAGGGGAATACTCAAAAGATAAATGGACCGCTTTTGTAAATGTTTCGACGGTAACAAATTTCTACAGAGGCATTGATTACTTTAGAAAAAAACAACTAAACATTGGAGATACACTCATTGAAATTGGACATGATGATACTGTAAGCTACAATGGACAAACATATACACGTGATTCTGAAGGATTGGAATTCAACACCACAGAATGGGTTTCTAGAAGTGGGTTCACCTTTAAAACAGGTGCCAACTATAATATGACAGAAACATCAAATGTTTTTCTGAATCTTGGTTATTTAAATAGAACACCTCAGTACAGCAATGTTGTTGATAACAATACCAATACCTTTTTTGACAACTTAGTAAATGAAAAAATTCTAGCTGTTGAAATGGGTTATGGCTTTAGATCGAAACGATTTAGTTTGAATTCCAACGGTTACATTACGAGATGGGAGAACCGGCCACTCCCCTATGGCTTGTCTGTACCAGATCCTTTAGATCCTTCAGAGTTTATAAGAGTAAATGTACCAGGTATGGACGCCATCCATATGGGTATTGAAACCGACTTTGCTGTTGTGTTACATAAAAAATTGAGTCTTGAAGGTATGGTAAGTATTGGAGACTGGAGATGGGATTCCAAAGAAGATATCGTCATATATTCTGATACGATTTCATTTGATGCAACGGGAGTACATGTTGGAGATGCAGCACAATCAACTTACGCTGCAAGCTTGCGATATGCTTTTGTGAAAAATGGTTATTTGAAGTTAAAATATACCTTCTTTGACAGATACTTCAGTGATTTTAATCCAAATTCACTTTCAGGTGAAACAAGCGGAAGAGACTCTTGGCGTATTCCTTCATACGGGCTACTTAGTATACATGCAGGATATACGGTTCGTTTTGAAAATAGTCAATTGAGATTTAAAGCAAATATTTTCAATGCATTGAACACCCTATATATTTCAGACGCGAGAAACAACTATCACCTAGATGGTTCATCTGACTTTGATGCGAACTCAGCAACCGTATTTATTGGTCAAGGATTGCGTTTTAACCTTTCCATTGGCTTTCAATTTTAAACAATTATGAAAAAAATATTAACACTAATTCTTATCACATCCTGTAATCTGTTTTTGGCACAGACAATTGCTGATGCAAGAAACCAAAGTATAGGTCAAACAGTAACTATTAATGGTGTCGCTACAAATGGTGCAGAACTTGGCGCAATAAGGTACATTCAGGATGCAACAGCTGCACTACCAGCATATGGAAACAATCTATCCAGTATACAAAGAGGAGACTCTGTATCAGTAACGGGTGTTGTTTTTGAATTCAGCGGTTTGCTTGAACTATCTCCAACCACAAGTTTCAATATTATTGGTCAAGGTACGCTTCCTGAACCATTATTGATTCCTATTACTAGTGCTAACGAAGCGCTTGAGGCACAATTGGTGCGTTTTGATAACGTTACCTTCGTTCAGAGTGGATTCTTTAGCACTGGAAGTAGTACGGTTCAAATTACAGATGGTACAAATACATTGGATGTCCGAATCAACGGATCTACGAACATCGATGGTTCTGCCGTTCCTTCAGGACCGGTAACAGTCGTTGGTTTAGTAGGCCAATTTAATGCCAATTATCAGCTTATACCTAGAGACCTAGAAGACATTTTCCCCTATGTTGCTCCTGCCAAAGAAATCAACATTAAATTGGATGGTAACGATATTCTAAATAATGGCACCTATGTTGTGGGCAACTCGAGTGCGACAACGATAACTGTTGAGAATACTGGTTCTGAATCTCTCAACGTTACAGGTGTAAGTATTTCGGGAGCCAATGCGGCGGAATTTTCTACGGATTTAATCCCAACGACAATCGCACCGCTATCGAGTCAGCAATTCACTTTGAATTTTGCACCAAGTACCATAGGTTCCATGTTTGCTTCGCTCATCATTGATAATGATGATAGTGACGAAAACCCATACACCATAAATCTTCAAGCATTTGGTACAGATAATTTAGCGACTGAGCCTACCGTAAATGCTTCGGCATTTAATTTCACTACTATTGAAGCTTACACTTTGGTAGGTGAATATAATGGAGGTCCTGACACCGATTCGTATCTTGTGCTTTGGAAAAACGGTAGCCCAATTACAGAAGTACCAGAGGACGGACAGAGTTATTTGCGAGGGGATTACATTGGGAATGCAAAAGTCGCTTATGTTGGCAGTGGAACGAGCCTTACACCAAGAGGAGTTATTGCAAATCAAAATTATTACTTCAAGGTATTTGCATACAATGGTTCAGGAGGTTTTGAAAATTATTTAACCTCAAACCCTGCTGAGGCAGAAGTTACAAGTGGTGGTGAACAAATTGGAAACTATTACAATGGGATCTCAAGTGCGTCGAGCAACTTACTTGGAGACCTAAGCACTTTAATAAATCCTCACAACTACATTACTTATTTTCTATATAAAACAACGATGATGAGTCAATTTGAAGTAAAAGACACAACAAATGGACAATCATATGTGACGTGCTGCTATTCTGGAGAGCGCAAAGTATTCAATGATCCATTTGACTGGTCGGATAATAATTACTCACGTGAACATACCTATGCGCATTCTTGGATGGGAACTTTCCCCTGCAGTGATCCTGAAGAGGAAGAATATGCAGACCAACATAATTTATATCCTGCAAATTTACCAAATGCCAATTCTCCAAGAAGTAACCTGCCGCTAGAAGATATTACGGGGGATGTTGTTTTCAATTACTTGGAAGGAAGCGTGGGATACAATGCAAACAATCAATTGGTTTATGAGCCGAGAGAATCTCACAAGGGTAATGCGGCACGTGCTATATTTTATATGGCCACATGTTACACGGGGTTCGGTGGAAACAATTGGGCGGTACCAACAAATCAGAATGCTGCTTCTCTCGTAAACTGGCACTTTAATGACCTTCCAGACAATTATGAAATAGCGAGACACGAATATATCTTTAACCTTCAAGGTAATCGCAATCCATATATCGACTCAGTAGATTTCGCTTGTTATATCGATTTTTCTAATATGTCTTATAATCCCGAGGGATGCGGAAGCATGGGACTAGAGGCTATTTTGAATAGCAACTTTTCAGTTTTTCCTATACCGAGTACGAATAAATTATTTGCTCAAATTAATGGAGAAACTGTCCATTCATTTGAACTGATTAGTATGGATGGAAAGATAATTGATAAAGGGCAAAACCTAAACCTTGCCGTATTGGAATTAAACACATCCAATTATCAATCTGGCTCTTATTTACTAAACGTTCATACGGCCGCAGGTTCCGTTCAAAAGAAAATTATAATTGATTAAGAGTTCTAGGATACAAATACTCTATTTTTCTATCATTTGTTTGTGCGCTTGTTCACCAAAATTAGCTGTAAATGTAGAACAAATTAAGATTACCAAAGAGCAATTAGCGGACTCCTCACTTACGGCATTCATCGCTCCTTTTAAACAAGAAATGGATGCGCAAATGCGTCTCAAAATAGCTGAATCTGAGCATGATTTCATAGTCAAACGACCATCATCAAATCTCATGAATTGGATGGCTGATGCAGTTTTTATAAATCAAACTAGAAACGTTCGATTAAGCCACCCAGCCTTTTGCTTACTAAATACTGGTGGAATTCGGTCAAGTATTGGCAAAGGGGGTGTATTACTGAATGACCTCTTCAAGGTTATGCCCTTCGACAATACAATAGTCTGGGCAAAAATACCTATTAAATCACTTGAGAAAATTTCCGCATATCTCATAAAATCAGGAGGAGAACCTATTTCAAATGTAAAAATGAAAAATGGACAACTAATACTAAGTGGTGTTGGCGAAAAGGCTAGTGTTAATTATTTTTGGGTAATCACCTCTAATTATCTTTTTAATGGAGGAGACAACATGAACTTTTTCCAAGATGCTGTAGAAACAATAGAAACAAAAACACTCATTCGTGATGTTTTAATTCAGGAAGCCAAATTTCAAGAAATTCTCTTGAATGACCCAAAATCAAGGATAGAATGAAAAGACGTTTGTTTCTTGAAAACTTTGTATTGACCTCGGTAGGAATACTCCTCACTGATTTTTCATTTGGAACCACTTCATTGAAAACCGAAAACAACGAGAAATTGGTCATTTTACATACGAATGATACGCATTCTAACATTGATCCTTTTCCAAAAAACCACTCTAAATACCCTGGAATGGGTGGGATTGCAAAAAGATTTGCAGTGATTCAAAAGATCAGAAAATCCGAACCCAATGTCTTACTTCTTGATTCGGGTGATATTTTTCAGGGGACACCTTATTTCAATACCTTCAACGGAGTTCTTGAGATGAAATGTATGAGCAAATTGGGTTACGATGCCTCAACAATGGGGAATCATGATTTTGATATAGGTATGGATGGTTTTTTAGCGGCTAAAAAATATGCGGATTTTCCATTTTTGTGTGCAAACTATGACTTTTCAAATACTATTTTAAGTGAAGCTACCCAACCCTACAAAATATTTAAAAAAGGAGGTCTTAAAATAGGCATTTTTGGAATTGGAATTAAATTAAATGGTTTAGTACCCACTTCAAGTTATGGAGACACAATTTACCAAGACCCAATAGAAATTGCTAATATGATGGCTGCAACTTTAAAGAAACAAAAATGTGAGCTCGTAATTTGTCTTTCGCACTTAGGTTTCGAATATCAGGATGCTACTAAGGTATCCGATAGAAAGCTCGCTCAAAATTCCGAGAACATAGACATTATCTTGGGAGGACACACCCATACTTTTATGGAAAAACCTGCCATCGAAAAAAATAAAAGAAGTCAAAATGTAATCATTAATCAAGTAGGATGGGCTGGACTTCAATTGGGCAGAATTGATATTGAATTAAGTAAAAAGTCAGTAGGCAATCAAAACATTGTAATTGATTAAGAATTCGTTCTTCAGGTTTCTTTCGTAACAAATAGATTTTGTAACTTACCCTCCCTATGTTTTATAAGTGCTTATTTATAGTGCTATTTTTATTCCTTTCTAGTACCTCTTGCAGAAAAAGGAAGTCTTTAGGAGTAATTCCAACGGATGTTGGCACACTTGTAGTCGACGGATGTATCGAAACGGCGCTCAACCCGATTGTGCTTCTTTCACAATCTTCATCGATATACAGCCCCACAGATTTAAGTGCATTTCTTGAAAATTATATTTATGATGCAAATGTCAAAATTGTAAATCAATCAGATACTTTTAATTTAGAATTAAAGGCCATTACAAATCTGGATACATTACATCAAAAAAAATTAGCTGAAATGCTTGGGCTTAAAAAACACAAACAGGTTCTTGATTTACCGATTTTTGTATATAGCACGAACATGTTAATTGGTGAAGTAAATCAAAACTATGAGCTTATTGTGAATCACAATGCAAAATCCTATTCGGGAACTACACAAATTTCTGGACCTACTGCATTTGAGAGTCTATATTGGAATATCGAACCGCAAACAACAGAATATGGCTATTCATGGGCACAATTAAAAGATCAAGTTGGACAATATGATGCTTACAAATGGGAGGTTAAACGACTCAATTTAAAAAATAATGGTAAGCCAAAAGACGATATTTATATGACCACGAGAGATGCCTATTTCGACGATGCCTTTTTTGATGGTTTAACTTTCGATTTCCCATACGAAAATCCAATGCCACGAAGGGACTCAACCCATCTTCAGGAATTTGAAAGGATGTACCGTTTAGGAGATACAGTAGTAGTAAAATTTTCAAAACTAGATAAGGCAGCATATAGCTTTTTTAAGAGCAAAGCCAATCAAATATCAAATGGAGGAAATCCTTTTGCTACACCCATAAACATACCAAGCAATATGAATGAAGGAGCACTTGGAGTTTGGGCAGGCTACAGTCCTCATTATGATACTTTGTATTGTTATCCTTAATGTAAACCATCTGATTTCATTATCTTTGCCACCAAATTTACATTATGTCTAAAGATAACGTTCGCGTTAGGTTTGCTCCTTCTCCGACAGGACCTCTTCATATGGGTGGTGTTCGTACGGCGCTCTATAATTATTTATTTGCAAAAAAAAATAATGGAACCTTCATATTAAGAATTGAAGATACAGATCAGACAAGATTTGTTGAGGGTGCTCAAGATTACATCATAAATGCATTTAATTGGTGTGGCATAACACCTGACGAAGGACCAGGGATTGGAGGTGCTTATGGACCTTATATTCAATCCGAACGAAAAGATATCTACCAAGAATACGCTCAAAAACTGATTAATTCCGAAAAAGCATACTATGCCTTCGATACTGCTGAAGAATTAACTAAAATGCGAGATGAAGCAAAGAAAATGGGAATGCCTAATTGGCAGTATAATGGCGTTAGTAGATTAAGTATGAGAAATTCTCTGACACTTCCAAAGTCAGAGGTAGACGAATTGATTGCATCCCAAACACCATACGTTATTCGTATGAAAATGCCACGGAACGAGGATGTTCGTTTTGAGGATGAAATAAGAGGATGGGTTGTTGTTAACACAAATAATCTTGACGATAAAGTTCTCTTTAAGAGTGATGGAATGCCAACCTACCACCTTGCCAATATTGTTGACGACCACATGATGAAAATTAGTCATGTAATACGTGGAGAAGAATGGCTGCCCTCAGCTCCTCTTCATGTTTTGTTATACGATGCTTTGGGTTGGGATAGACCAAAATTCGCCCATTTACCACTATTATTAAGACCGGATGGTAATGGTAAGTTATCGAAGAGAGATGGGGACCGCCTTGGATTTCCTGTTTTCCCTCTTGATTGGTTGACAAAGGATAATGAATTATTCTCTGGATATAAAGAAAAAGGGTACTTCCCTGAAGCCTTTATTAATATGCTAGCCTTTTTAGGTTGGAATCCAGGAACACAACAAGAATTGTTCTCCCTTGAAGAACTTTCTGATGCCTTCGGACTCGATAGAGTATCAAAAGGTGGGGCTAAATTTGACCCAGAAAAAACCAAATGGTTTCAGCAACAATACATTCGCTCGAGCTCAGCGGATTCTTTAGCCGATATGCTCAAAGATTCGTTTCCAGAAAATCTTGGCCATCAAGAAAGAATCACTATATGCGAGTTGATGAAAGAACGCGCAACATTTGCAGCAGATATCATAAAAGATGGTGCATACTTGATTGAAAAACCCAAAGGATATGATCAAAAAGTGATTTCTAAAAAGTGGAAAGCACAAACACCATTATTGGTTCAAGAATGGCAAAACATCATTGAAGGGATTGATGAATTTTCTGCATCAAATATTGAAGCAAAATTTAAATCTTTTTTAGAAGAAAAATCATTAGGCTTTGGTGCTGTGTTACTTCCATTTAGACTACTAGTCACGGGGGTCGGTGCTGGACCCGGGATGTTTGATATTGCCGCATTCCTTGGTAAAGAAGAGGTCTTAAACCGAATAAGTACGGGGCTTATTGAGATTGAAAAAATCAAAAATGAAGCATAGCATTAGTGTTGAAAATATAAAACTCTATGCCTATCATGGTTGTCTTGAAGAAGAAGGCCTCATAGGTGGTCAATATAGTATTGATGTTTTTATAGAAACAGAATTTACTGAAGCTGCTGAAAAAGATGATCTGAGCCAAACCATTGATTATGTATGGGTCAATCAAATTGTAAAAGAAGAGATGGCAATCCGTTCTAAGCTCATAGAAACAGTTGGTCAAAGAATCATAAATAGACTTAAAAATGGTGCAGAACACTCTGAATTCAAAGTTGTCATAAAAAAAATGAGACCTCCTATAAATGGTGATGTCGCTTTTGTTTCAATTGGAATCGATTCTAGAAAATAATTTATTTTATCTTTTGTAGGTAGTTGAGCCCACTCTCTAAACCAGTTCGGTAATCCAATTCAATACTTTTCACTGAATTAGTAAATATTTGAGTATTAAGAGGGACATCAGGAGCTATTTGTTCAACCTTAATATGTTCGGGTAATGTCTCAATATAATCTAGGGAAGCTTTTATATTTAGTTGAAAATTTTCTACATCCTCAATGATTTTCTCGCTTGCTCTTAAAAATTTAGAAACGAGATATTCAGGCCTGAAGATTCCAGGCTTAAATCCAAAATGAGTAGTCCTTATGAGGACAATATCCGTGGCGCCATTTTCTACGGCCCATTTGATTGGGATAGGATCTGAAATACCGCCATCTGAATAATGAACACCATTCACCTTATGCTTGCCTTTGGTAAGCATAGGCACTGTACTCGCCGCTATGGTCATATCTATCCAGTTATCTCTAGTGGGTTGCAAATAATGAGTTGTACCTAACTCACTATCCGTCAAGACAATAAAATAATCTTTATCAATAAGCTTTTTACAGGCTGTGTCAAAATCAAAAGGGAATTCGTTTTTAGCAATTTCATTAAAAAAATCAAGATTCATTAATCCATCACTAAACGCCTTACTATATTTAATAAACCGCTCATCTTGACAAAGCATGCGCATACATTGATAGAAAAACCCATACTTATTACTTAAAAAATAAGAAATTGCTATACTACCGCCTGACACACCAATAAACGAATCAAAAGGTTCATAATCAGCAGAACGAAATGCATCTAACACCCCTCCAGTAAAAGAAGTTTTAAATCCCCCACCCTCAAGTATTAGTACTTTTTTTCCTGTGAATATACCCATGCTACTCATTAATAATTTTGCCTTTAGATACTATCAATGGATAAAAGATAATCTTTAAGTTTTGCAAAAGCCCTTGCTCTATGACTAAATTCATTTTTTTGTTTAAGTGTCATTTCTCCAAAAGTTAATTCAGATGAATTAGGTTTGAATATAGGATCGTAACCAAAACCTTTACTCCCACGCCTTTCAAAAACTATGGTACCGTCAACAATACCTTCGAATTGTTTGGTTGTTCCCAAACTTTTAAAAGTAATAACTGTTCTAAATCTTGCCTTTAAATTCTCTGTATTTCCTAGATTTCTTAAAAGCAAGGCCATATTATTTTCTGAATCACAAGTTGGTCCTGCATATCTCGCTGAATAAACTCCAGGAGCACCATCTAAAGCATCTACTTCAAGCCCAGTATCATCAGCAAAACATGCTCTGTTAAAATGATTAAATACAGTGTTCGCCTTTAATAAAGAATTGCCTTCTAAGGTGTCTTCTGATTCAACAATGTCTTGCATGAAATTTAATGACTTCAGGCTCTCTATTTCAATAGAATCGCCCATTAACCTTTGAAGTTCAACGGCTTTATTTTCATTGGATGTAGCAAAAATTAATTTCATTTAAACAAGTTTAAAAATGACTTGGTGTAGGCTAATACTGAATACTTTGAGCGAACTGTTTCTTTTCCTGCAGTACCTAATCTAATCCGCACATCCTCATTTTGAATAAGATGTACTAATGCATCCCTCCATTCATCTTTACTTTTTGCAAAAATCCCATTTTGATTCATACTAACAATTTTTTTATTGACACCTACAGGTGAAACAATGGAAGGTATACCAAGGGACATATATTGCAGACACTTAAAACCACACTTACCTTCGGCCCAAATCTCATCTTCAAGGGGCATTACTCCAATCGAGATTTCATTTAAATCATCAATTTCAGTTTCTCTATTCCATTTTACAAAATTTAATGACTTTAAATTATAGATGGGTTTTTGATTTGAGATCACCCTAAACTCAAAATCATAATCTGCCTCCAGTTCTTTTATAATTGGCACCAAAAAATCTAGAAATCTCATAGTCGTATGTGTTCCTGTCCAACCGATAACTACCTTTTTTGAATAGTCTGTATTCGTATTGTGATAATTTTCTGTATCGATTGTTGTTGGTATTATATTTACATTATCGTTGTATCTCCTGGCATAAGTCGCAAGGTAATCATTTCCAACTGTGACAACATTTGCCCATTTAATGCAATACTTAACTTTCCAGTAAGCCTTTAATCTATGGAATTTCGCATTCGATTCGCTATAATTAGCCAACCAAATTGCATCATCAAAATCATAGACATATTTCTTCCGAAAAATTTTAGCAATTATGAATTCAAAAATTGGCGGCCCGATATGAGAAGCTTCTCTATGAATAAAAACATGGTCGAATTTATGAATGGTTAATACTAGGATTAAGCGTCGTAAAAAACTTTGAATTACACCAAATATTTTATTTCTTACACTCCCACTTTTGTATAGACTAAACCATGTCTTTGAATCTAGAAAAGGAGCAAAAGTTATATTAAAACCTTGACGCTCAAGTTGGGGTATATATTGTTCAAATCTAAACCTTTGAGATGGGGCTTGGTCTCTGGGATATGGCACAATAAAAACTATAGATTGACCTTTTGTCGCTTTCATTCTATCACAATTTTATTGTACGCCTTAAGAAATGTAGCAACTCCATAGTCTAAGCCAAAATAATTTTTTGCGCCGAGCATTGTGTTTTTTCTATCAAACTCAACATCCTCAATTATAAAATCATGAATTGAATTTTCAGGAACTACGCATCCAGCATTATACTTTCTAACTATATCGCCAGTATCACCGACACCATCATTGCAAATCAAAGGGATACCCATCGACATCAATTCACCTTGTTTTGTAGGAGAACTTGCCTTCTTTGAATAGGCCGGAAGAATGAAGAATATGGAGCACGTAAATAAACTCATAAAAAGCGGAACTTCATGGTGCATTGCTGATGTAACAAGAATCGATTTCTCATCTAAACCTATTGATTTTGCACGATTTATGATATATTGAGGATCTTCCTTTGAAATGAATAAAAACAAAGGGTTCAGCTTGCTTTCGGTATTTCGTTTAAAGAAAGTGAGCATCTCATCTAGCATATACCACGTTCCAATTGATCCAACATAACCTAGTACATACTGATTTGATTTTATGTTTAATTTTTGTCTTAAATTATCTAACTCTTGCGCATCAATTAAAGCAGGATTAAATTTATTTGTATCAACACAACAAGGAATCACGCTTATTTTGTCCTCTAAGAACCCCAAACCTTTCCATGTCAAAATTTCTTTTTTTCCATTTGACGTCAAAGAAATTACGTGGTCAGATTCTTTAAAAAATTGAACTTCCTTTCGCTTAAAATATTGATAGACCTTTTTGTAAATTGG
>Ga0228664_1001034_pt1 | contig 14888 bp, 19 predicted proteins | sample 78DmetaG_FD_183029 | JGI IMG/M metagenome (GOLD analysis project Ga0228664, IMG submission 183029) | Seawater microbial communities from Monterey Bay, California, United States - 78D | ecosystem: Environmental > Aquatic > Marine > Coastal | place: USA: California | collected 2016-09-26 | reverse complement strand
TATTTATAAGACTATAAGTAATTCAGGAGGTAATGCTATTATGAGTAAAAAAGAACACGAATGTGGTTCAGATAGAATAGCTGAAGCCGTTGAAAATATTGATGTAGATATTGTTGTAAATGTGCAAGGAGATGAGCCCTTTATAGATGAGTTATCTTTATCTAAATTAATTGAAGTTTTTAAAAATGATATTAAAAAAGAGGTTGATTTAGCATCTTTAAAAGTAGAAATAACAAATAAAGAGGATATAGAAAACCCAAATAATGTTAAGGTAATTACAGATGTAAATAATATGGCTATCTATTTTTCTAGAAGTGTAATTCCATTTCACAGAGATTCTTCTGTAGATGTTAAATATTATAAACACAAGGGAGTTTATGCTTTTAGAAAACAAGCATTGTTAGATTTTTACAATACTCCAATTACACCTTTAGAAGCAGCAGAAAAAATTGAAGCAATTAGATATCAAGAAATTGGTAAAAAAATAAAAATGGTTGAAACTTCTGTTGAAGCTGTAGGTATAGATACTCCAGAAGATTTAGAAAAGGCTTTAAAATTTATTAAAAATGTACAATAACATAAAAGTCATTGCTTTTGATGCTGATGATACTTTATGGGTAAATGAAACTTATTTTAGAGATGCAGAATTAGAATTTGCAAAATTGCTAGCTAAGTATGAAACTGCAAATAAAATAGATCAAGAGCTTTTTAAAAAAGAAATAGATAATCTTAGATATTATGGTTATGGTATAAAAGGTTTTGTATTATCTATGATAGAATGTGCTTTAGAACTTTCTAACTATCAAATACATCCTAAAGCATTACAAGCTATTTTAGATATTGGTAAAGAAATGATAGAAAAGCCAATAGAATTATTAAAAGGAGTTGAAGATACACTTCAATTTTTAGATGGTAAATATAGGTTGATAGTTGCTACTAAAGGAGACCTCTTAGATCAAGAAAGAAAATTAGAAAAATCAAATTTGCTTAAATATTTTCATCACATTGAAGTAATGAGTGATAAAAAGGAAAAAGATTACAAAAAATTAATAAAGCACTTAGATATAAAGCCATCAGAATTTTTAATGATTGGTAATTCTTTAAAGTCTGATGTTTTACCACTAATAAATATAGGTGCATCAGCAATACATATTCCATTTCACACTACTTGGATTCATGAAGAAGTAGATTTACAAGACTCAACTAAATTAGAATATAGAACACTAAATAATATAAAAGAAGTTTTATCACTTTTTTAAATATTTACCCTAAATTTGCAACTTAAAAGAAGTAATTATGGCAAGTATAAAAAACTTAAAAAAAGACATAAACTACGTATTGGGTGATGTAATAGATTATGCATTAAACGTAGCACATGCTAAAAACGAATCTAAAAAAGCAGAACCAATTATAGATGAAGCTATCCAAGCTTTTGATCATTTAATTGGTAAAGTAAATACAAAATTTTCTGGAAGTGCTAAGCAGCATTTTAAAGAAGTTAAAGCAGAACTAGAGATTAAAGCTAATGCAATTTTAGATAAAGCTAATAGTATTTAGTATTAACAATTTTTAAACATTATTTTAAGACCATCATTTTTTAAATGATGGTTTTTTTTGCTTAAATTTGAGATAATAAAAATTAATTTGTTACGTTTAATAAATTATAATTAATCATTAAAATTATGGCTAGAGCAATGTTTGAGTACACAAAAACTGTACTAACTAAAGTAAGTTTTAATTCAGAGTTGTTTTGCAGAGAGCTAGAGAAATCATTAAAAAGATTATTACCTTATGAAGTTGATGAATTAATCATTTGGTTAAAACAATTCACAGCAAACAAACCTGAATTGTACGTTTGTATGAATTTAATTAAATAAACAAAAAGGGGAGCTATTAAGCTCCCCTTTTTATTTTCTTCGTTTATACTTTCTCATTAGTTTTCTAGCAAACTCCATTTCTGCTATTTGGAGTTTTAGAATCTTTTTGTGAGATATAATTCTTTTTATTTTGTTTACAAAATCTCTTTGAGATTCATATAAAGCTTTATCATTTTTCAGTTTTAAAGAAATTAATCTTTCAGCATCTTTATCGCTTATAGAGTCTAAATTGCCTCTTTGTTTTACAAGTTTTTTAATTTCATATCTATTTTTGCCTCTTAAAGATCTTTGTTCTTCATCGTAAGCATTATAAATTGGCCAAAAATCTTGGGCTTCTTTTGTAGTAAGATTTAATTGCTCTGTAATATAGGCGATTTTTAGTGTTTTTATTTTTTCTCTACTTTCTTTATTTACTTGTGCAGATGATGAGAAAGAGAAAAATAATACAAAAATTAAAGTAAGAATTTTACTATTCATAATCGTTTAGTTTATTTCGTTTAATAAAGAAGAATTATCAATTGAATTAATATATTCTTCGATGTTTTCATCTTTTAAATTTGTTAAAGAAAATCCATTTTCTTCTAAAATATCATCGTCTAAAACTAGTGCAACATCACTATCATGCATATCACTATTATTTAGCCAATATTCAATATCACTTTCTGTTAGATTATCTATGCTAATTTCATTATTCTGATTAAAGACAAAAGTGTTTAATCCAATAAAAAGTATAATTGATGCAGCTGCAGCAAAAGGAACCACTTTTAATATTCTATCTTTTAAAGAGATTACTTTAGTCTCTTTTTTTGTTGATGATACTTTTTCTAAAATAGAATCTTCTAATTCTTTAAAGTAGTTTGCAGGTGTACCAAAACCACTTGAAACTGGGAGACTATCTTCATTAATTTTTGAGAAAATATTACTTTCTACATCGTTTAAATATCCTTTAGGTACTGAAAAAGGATTATTTTTCCCAACCTTGGAAATGATATAATTTTCTCTATTTTTTAATTCTTTATTCATCTTTAATTAGACACTAAAATTTATAAAAGGTTTAATGACTATTATTTTTTATATAATGTTCAATTTTTTTAACTGCATGAAAATAAGATGCTTTTAAGCCTCCAACTGAAGTTTCTAATATTTCTGAAATTTCCTCGTATTTTAATTCATCAAAATATTTCATATTAAAAACCAATTGTTGTTTTTGTGGTAAAGTAGCTATGGCTTTTTGTAAAATAACTTGAATTTCATCACCTGTAAAAAAATCATCACTTTCTAAAGTACTAGCTAAATGTTGTTGATAATCTGAAATATCTAGATTTCTTTCTTTAGCTCTTTTATTAATAAATGTGATAGACTCATTTGTAGCAATTCTATACATCCAAGAAAACAATTTACTTTGCTCATTAAACTTATCTATATTGTTAAATATTTTAATAAACGTATTTTGTAAAACATCATCAGCATCATCATGAGAAACTACTATTTTACGAATATGCCAATATAATCTCTCTTTATATTGTTTTATTAATTCGCGAAATGCAATTTCTTTTGTTTGCTTATTCTTAAGTTGCGCTACTAATGTGATTTCTGCTACCAAAAAAACATGTTTTTTAATAAGACAGAAAATTATGAAAAAGGTTTAATTAAAAATAGATTTTTAATTGTTTTTAAATTTAGAGCGTGTATAACCGAAAAGACGTTTTTGTTTTATCGTTTCAGAAATTCCTTCTGGCAACATTTCTTCCCATCCATTTTCACCATCTCTAATCATTTTTAAAACAGTTCTAGAAAAAATATCTAAAATATCTTTATCAAAGTTTTTAATATCTAATACTCTTCCGTTATTTTTAAAGAACTTGTATAGTTCTTTCATTCTTGGATGAACTTTAAGATTTTCACTATTAATATATTCATCTGCTTTCTGGTCATGATAAGGATACATGTAAACTTTTAAATCTCTGTAGAAAAGTTTTCCAAAAGCTTCTAAAATACCACCACTTACGTCTCTATAATATTTCTCATCAAAAATTTGAATTAAGTTGTAAACTCCCATAGCTAAAGCCATTCTTTCTTTGGTAAATTCACTAAAATATTCTACTAACTTAAAGTATTGTTGGAAGCTTGTAATCATTACATTTTGACCTAGAGAACATAATAATTCTGCTCTATCTAAAAAATCTCTTTCATTAATTTTACCTTCTGCAGATAAGTTACTTAAAGTGATTTCAAAAATGATTTGTGTTTTAGATTCGTCAACTTTATTTTCTTCTAAAAACATTTTTTTAGACTGTTTAAACATATCCATGTTTACTTTAGTCACAGGCCTAAAACTACCTCTTAAAGCTAAAATGTTTTTCTTATAAAGAACTTGTGCAGGTAATAAGTTGTTTCCATCTGGTCCAAACATAACTGCATTAGTCATACCGTTTTTAAGAAGTTGTAAACTCATTAGTCTATTATCTACATACATAAAACGAGGTCCAGAGAAATTAATCATATCAATTTCTAATTGATGATTTCCTAAATTATCGTAAAAAGATTTTACTAACTCTTTAGGATTGTCATTTAAATAAAATGCCCCATAAATTAAATTCACACCTAAAACACCAAGAGTTTCTTGTTGTAAACGTGCATCAGTTTCTTTAAATCTAATATGAATTACAATCTCATTATAATCTTCTAATGGATCTAATTGAAAACGAATTCCAACCCAACCATGACCTTTAAATTTACGAGCAAAATCGATAGTAGTAACCGTGTTTGCATAACTAAAAAACAATTTATTTGGGTGTTTTTCTCTGCTTAATCTATCTTCTATTAGATCTATTTCATGACCAAGCATTTTCTTTAAACGAGATTCAGTTACATAACGTCTGTCTTGCTCAATACCATAAATAGCATCAGAGAAATCTTTATCGTAAGCACTCATTGCTTTTGCAATTGTACCAGATGCTCCACCAGATCTAAAGAAATTTCTAGCTGTTTCTTGGCCTGCACCAATTTCAGCAAAAGTTCCGTAAATGTCTGTATTTAAGTTAATTCTAAGTGCTTTACTTTTAGTAGTAGGTACACTACTGATTTTTTGATCTCCTTTTAAAGAAATGGCCATATATGCTTTGTTTAAAGTAACAACAAATGTACTAAATAAGAGTGCTATCAGTCAATTTTTATCTTATTTTTGTTGTAATGAATTCTAATAAAAAACTGTTAAAAATAACTTTTTTAGGCACAGGTACTTCACAAGGTATACCTATGATTGCTAGTAATGATCCTGTATGTTTATCTGAAGATAGTAAAGATAAAAGATTACGTTCTTCAATTCTTTTTTCTTTAGAGGATAAAAATTATATAATTGATTGTGGACCAGATTTTAGACAACAAATGTTACGTGAAAAAGTTCAATTAGTAAATGGAGTGTTATTTACTCATGAACATTCAGATCATACTGCAGGTATAGATGATTTAAGACCTTTCTGTTATAAAATTGGGGAGATGCCTATTTATTTAAATAAGAGAACTTTAGATAGCTTAGAAAAAAGATTCGAATATATCTTTAGTAAAGAAAATAGATATCCAGGTGCACCAAGTGTTATGCCTACTATTGTTGATGATGATTCTTTTTTTATTGAAGATCTAAAAGTGATACCAATAGAAGTTATGCATGGTAAATTACCAGTTACAGCTTATAGAATTGAAGATTTTGCATATTTAACAGATGTTAAATTTATTACTTCTATAGAAAAACAAAAACTAAAGAATTTAGAGGTTTTAGTAGTAAACGCCTTAAGAATAGACGAACATCCTACTCATTTTAATTTAAAAGAAGCTTTAGATTTTGTCAAAGAAATAAAACCTAAAAAAGCATACTTTACCCATATAAGTCATAAGCTTGGTTTTCATAAAGAAATATCTAAAATACTTCCAAAAAATGTTTTTTTAGCTTACGATGGCTTAAAAATTGAAGTCTAGATTTTTAAAATATGTTTTTTAGTGTATATTTGTTTTTATAGCTATTATTTTCAGCAGTTTAATAAATGTTAGCTTAAATGCCATTAATCAATAAAAAAATTCATGGCAAAAAAATCTGAGGAATCAATTAGCAATCAAGTACATAGTAGAATTGCTGCAGTAAGAGATTTAATTTTTGGAGAAAATATTCAGCAGTATAATACTGAGTTTTCTGATTTATATAAGAAAATTGAGAACTTACAAGAAGAAACTAGAAAAAGTTTATCAGATTCTGTAATTTATTAGAAAATAAATTAGCTGATTTAGAAAGTATTATGGAGTATAAAATTCAAGATTTAACAGAAGACTTAAATAAGAAAATTGCAGATTTAGATAATGAGAAAACAGATAGACGCAAATTAGGTAAGGCGTTAGAAAAAATAGTATTGATGTTACAAGAGTAAATGAGAGAAACGACTGTAGATAATAAAAAAGACAATCGTTTTGAAATACTCAAAGAACTTTTACTTACAGATGATAGACAAATATTTGAGTCTTTAAGAGATCAGTTTTTAGAAAAAGACAAGATTCGTGAAAATATAAATCCTGTCGTAGATGAAAAAATTGATGATTTAAAAGCTAATTTCCCCGAACATTTTGGAGATCAAATAACGCAATCAATTAAAGTTCAGATTAGAGAATCTCAAGACGAAGTTGTTGAAGCACTATAACCAATTATGGGTAAATTGGTGAAGAAGTTTATTATTGCAGAAATTACTAAATTAACTGAATCTATAAATCAAACAATAAATGATAAATTTTCTTTAACTCAAATTCTAAAAAGATTATTTAAAGGTAAAAGAACAGATGCAGATGATGTTTTACAAGAAGTTTTTGAACCAGTTATAGAAGAGGTTTTTGTTATAGGTGAAAAAACGGGTTTATTAATTGGTATTTACAGTAGAGGTAATATTGCAGATAAAGATATGGTTTCTGGCATGCTAACAGCAATTAAATCTTTTGCAGAAGATGCATTTAAAAAAGAAGGGCAAGATTTAGAAGATATAAAATTTGAAACATTTCAGCTCTCAATGGTAAATTATAACTCAATATATATAGCAACTGCAACATCAGGTGTAATTACATCAGAATTTAAAGAAAAATTGTCCGATAATTTGAATACATTAGCAGAAAAAATTTTAAGAGATAGAACTCATCTAAATGATGAGAATAAATTAAACAAATTAATAGAAGATATCTTAATTTTAGATTAAGGTTGAAGAAAGCGATTTAATGATAGCGAAAAAAGTTTTATTGATTGGTAGTTTTGGGGTAGGTAAGACCTCTTTAGTAAGAAGATTTGTTTTAAACGAATTTTCTGAAAATTATATCAGTACAATTGGGGTTAGAATTAGTACCAAAACTGTTGTAATAGAAGATGAAGAAGTTAAGCTAATGATTTGGGATGTAGCTGGTACAAGTAAAGAAGAAAATGTTCCTAAAGCTTATTTTTTAGGATCTAGTGCAGCTATGTATGTTTTTGATTTAAGTAGAGAAGAAACTTACTTAAATTTAGATAAAGAAATCGAATCTATTAAAAATCTTTCAGGTTTAGATGAAGTAATCATTGTTGGTAATAAACGAGATTTATTAAGCGATGATGAAATTTTTGAAATTAGAAAAATTGTACCTGTAACTATAGACTTTATTACAAGTGCAAAAGAAAACGCTAATGTAGAAGGCTCATTTAATTTACTTACACAACAATCTTTAAAATAAAATAAGTTTGGGGCCTACCAAAATTGAAAATTTATACATCGAATTTTTAATAGATTTAGAAGGAAAAGTCTTAGAAATTATCTCTGGTAAATTTGCTATTAATGATTTCTCTGTTGGAGAATCTATTTATGAAGTCTGTCCTTTTTTAATTGGTACAATTGAAGCATTACCTTTAAAAAAATCTTTACTTATAGAAGGTATGTTTATCAACTATGAAGATAATGAATACAATGTAGATTTAGATTTATATAGGAATGATACAGAAATCAATGTATTACTTCATGATAGAACAAACGTGTATAAGTTTGTTAATTACCTAAATCAGGGAAGAAACGACTTATATTTTTTAAAGAGAGAGTTAGCAAGTAAAAACAAAGAACTTGTAAAACTTAGGCAAATTGCAGATAAAGCAAACGAACAAAAGTCTCGTTTTTTAGCGATGATGAGTCATGAAGTTCGTAATCCATTAAATGTAATCTTAGGGTATACAGAACTTATAAATAAAGAAGAGACATCTTTAATGGTTCAAGAGTATTTAAAATATTTAACCATTTCTGGTCGTAATTTAAAGGTGATTGTTGATGATATTTTAGATCTCTCAAGAGTTGAGGCAGCTAAATTACAATTGGCAAAAGATCCTGTACATATACCTGATTTAATTGAGCAGATCGAAAATAATTACAAAAGCAGTCATAATGATTTAGATATAAAGCTTGTTTTTGAAGTTTCTGATGATATACCAGAGTTTGTCTTAGGAGATGATGTAAGGCTTATTCAAATTGTAACCAACTTAATCAATAATTCTATAAAATTTACTCCTAGAGGTTCTGTAACTACAGTTGTTAAAGTAAATTCTTATAATAAAAAAGAAGCTACAATTTCTTTTAGTGTTAAAGATACAGGTAGAGGAATGACAGAAGAACAGGCTTCAAAAATTTTCGAAGAATATCAACAAAATAGATTAAGTGATAATAAATTACATAAAGGTGTTGGTTTAGGATTATCAATAGTTAAACGTCTTGTTCAAGAAATGGGAGGTAAAATAACAGTTGATAGTTTTGTCAATTATGGAACTACAGTAATTGTTGAAATTCCGTTTGTTATTCATAAAGAAAATGATGAAGATGATATAGAGAATTCTGAAAACTCTGGTTACAAATCAATTGAAGGTAAAAAAGTTTTAGTTGCAGACGATAATTTTTTGAATCTAACTATAGTATCTCATATTTTAACAAAAGAAAAGACAGATTTTACTTTGGTTAAAGATGGTGTAGAAGCTTTAAATGCTTTAGAAAAAACTAAGTTTGATATTGTTTTGTTAGACATAAATATGCCTAATTTAACTGGTGAAGAATTAATAAAACGAAAAAAAGAATTAAATCAAGATAATTCTAAAACTCCTTTTTTAGCTTTAACAGGCAATAATTCTAAAGATGATATTGAAAGCTATAAAAATATTGGTTTCGAAGATGTTATACCAAAACCATTTACTGCAGTTCAATTTGTAGAAACTATTAAAAAGTATCTTTAATACTTTCTAAGATTCCTTAATTTTGTCTTTTAAAAATTATTTTTAAATAATGAAAAAGATAATAATCGTTTTACTGCTATTTCCAAGTATTGTTTATAGTCAATTAAATGAAAGTGATACATTAAACTTTAAAGCAAGATTATCATTAACAGGTTTTTGGCAAGGAGGTAATGTAGAAACAATAATATTTAGAGCCTCTTCAGATATTAGTTTTAAACCTTGGAAAAACGCTGTTTTTAATACCAAAAACTCATACGTCTATCAAGAGTTTGGAAAGGTAAAAGCAGATGAAGATATTTTAAGTTTAAATTTTTTATATTTAAATCCGCAGAAAAAAATTTATCCACTTATTTTAGGTTTTGTTAGTACTAACTTTAGAAGAGAAATAGATTTAAGGTATTTGTTTGGAGCAGGAGTTACTTTTCAAGTTTTAAATAGTAAGAAAAATTGGTTAAAATTTTCAGTAACGAGTGAATATGAAAACACAAATTTTTCAAAAACTAATTTTAATGACACTTCTTATAATGGAGATGCTACAATAAACACAATGAGAGGAACAATATGGATGAATGGTAGATATCATTTATTTAAAGATAAATTAATATTAAACCACGAAAGTTATTATCAACCTTCATTAGAGCAAAGAGGTAATTACAGGTGGCAGGCAGATGTTAGTTTAGAATTACCTATCTGGAAGTTTTTAAATTTTAAAATAAATTATTTACACACTTTCGAAAGTGTAGTTATAGCAAATCAAAAACAAGAAGATAGATTTTTAACTTTTGGTTTAACACTAAAAAGTTACTAAAATTATAACCTTTCTTCTATCCAATTTTTAAAATGGTAAAAATTCTGAGGTGCAACTCCATGACCTACAGGATATTCAGAATACACGTTTTGTAAACCTAAGTTGTCTAAAAAAGGTTTAGATTGTCTTGCCCAATCAATTGGTAAAACTTGATCTACAGTACCATGAGAAGTATAATATTGAGTTTTTATATTATTTACCATCTCTTTTGGAAGCAAATCTTTATTTATATAACCACTTAATGCTATTACATAGTTTACTTTATTAGGATAATGAAAACTTAATGCATAACTTAAAATGGCACCTTGACTAAATCCTAGTAAGAAAGTTTTGTCTTTGTTTGTATTATACTTCGCTTTAATTTCATCAATAAAACTGGCAATTGTATCAATAGAAGATTTAGCTTGATTTATATCTGAAAACTTTCCATTTACATCATCAAAATTAATAGCATACCAAGCATAACCTCCAAAACCCATAGAGTGGGGTGCTTGTGCACTTATTATTAAATGTTCTTCAGGCAATTCTTCTGCAAAAGAAAATAAATCTTGCTCATTACTTCCATAACCATGAAGTAAAATTAAAAGAGGTGGATTTTCAGTTTTTTTTAAAGGCTCTCTTACTAAATAGTGTAAACTCATAAAAGATTTAAATTATTTTAAATTCCTGCAAACCATTTTTGAAAGTACTCTCCAATAAAAGGAGCTTCTTTTTCTTCACCTTGTATAGCTCCAATAAAACCAACTATCCATAAAAAAAATAGAAACACACCAAAAATCCAGCCAGCTGTTGCTCCTAGCATATCATAAACAACATATTTATTTACCATAGAAAGTAGAAATAAGCCTATCATTTGTCTTATATGAAAACTAGCAAACGAATTCTTTTTACCAGCATTTAATATGTATGCTATAATTGTTCCAAAAATAGTAATATAAGCAATAATAGCTGCTGTTTTTCCTTCGTTTACAGTTTGGTTTTCCATGGTTAATTTATTTTATAATTAATTGATTGTTAGCAAAAACTCCATAAACTTCTCCTTTTGTTTTTTTATTAAGAAAAGGACTGTTCTTAGAAGTTGATAATATATATTCTTGAGTAAATTTACTTGCAATTTTTGGATTGAAGAGAGTTATATCTGCTTTATTACCTTCTTCAATAATATTATCTGCTAAGCCAAAAACAGTTTTTGGTTTGTTAGTTAGTAATGGAATAAATTCTTCTAGTTCTAAAAGATTATTTAATATACCAAATGCAGATTCTAAACCAATAACTCCATCTTCAGCTTGACTAAATTCTACTTTTTTATTTTCGATATCAATTGGGTTGTGATCAGAAGTAATACAGTCTATTATGCCTGATTTAACTCCTTTTATAAGCGCTTTTCTATCTTTCTCTGACCTAAGAGGTGGGTTAGTTTTAAAACGACTATCAAAGCCATGTAATTCATCATCTGTTAATGCTAGGTGATGCACAGCAACACTACAAGTTACTTGTACTCCTTTTTTCTTTGCTTCTTTAATTAATTCTACAGATTTTGCAGTTGTAATTGTTGGTATATGTAGTTTGCCTCCTGTATATTCTAATAAAAATAAATCTCTTACTATTTGAATATGTTCTGCTAAAGCAGGTATTCCTTTTAAGCCTAATTTTGTACTGTTTATCCCTTCATTAGCAATACCAACTCCTGCAATTTTATTATTTTTTGGAAAACTTAAAACTAAACCATCAAAATTCTGAGCATATAACAAAGCAACTTTCATTAGATTATCATTCTCTATTGGTAAGTTGTAATCCCCAAATGCAATGGCTCCAGATTTTTGCATATCATACAATTCAGCAAGTTCAATACCTTTACTTTGTTGTGTTAATGCTCCAATAGGATAAAGAGAAGTTGCTGTATTAAAAGATTTACTTTTTAGATATTCTACATCAGACTTAGAATCTACAATTGGGTTTGTATTAGGGTTAACTGCAACTTTAGTGAAACCACTTTTTGCAGCTACTAATAGTCCGTTTTCTAAATTTTCTCTTTCCTCATAACCTGGCTCACCAAAAGAAACACTACTATCAAACCAGCCACAAGAAACATGTAAATTATCTAATTCAATAACTTTAAAATGGTCTTCTGTTTTAATGGTTTCAGCAATTTTATGAATTTGCCCATCAATAATTAAAATGTCTTTTTTTTGAAGATGATATTGACTAGAGTTGTCAAAAATGGTAGCGTTTTTTATAAGCGTACTCATGGTTTGTAGAACTTTAAAATTAAAATTTCTAAAAGCAAAGATACAATTGCCAAAGCTAAAAACCATTTCCAAAGCCAATGAACTTCATTTTTTTTGTTTTGTTCTTTAAAATAATCTTCGACAGAAGTATAAAACACAATATTTTTATTTGTAAAACTTGTTGTTTTTTCATCTAAAAATTTTAATAAACTTTCACTCTTTGGTGGGTTTAAAGCAAGTGTTTGAATGGTGTCTTTATCTTTAGTTACATAAAAGTAATCAGGCTCTAAATCAAGATTGTTTAAAGATAGGACTACTTTGTTTTGATAGGTTTGTTGTTGAGGTATGAATGATGAATTTCTATTCTTAATTGATACTATTTCGTCTTTATTGAGTTTAACATTAACATCTATTTGGTTTATTTTACCAATTTCATAATATAGTTGTGTGTTTTTAAAACTAAGTTTTGCAAAATTGTAAAAAACAGGAACAATTAAAGGTGACTTTGAGAAATTAGAAATATTATCTGTTAAACTATTAGCAAACCAGTATATTTTTTTTCCAGTACTATTTACTTGTCCAATAAATGTTGTATTGTTTTCAAAACTAATAATTGATGAAATGTCTCTGTTATTACTATTAAAAAATTCTTTAGTACTTGGGTATTGAAAATTATTAACTTTTTTAGAAAAAACATTTTTAAATACTGGATGATCGAAATTGATAGATGTTATTTTTAAAGAATCTGTTTTTTTAGTTTGTATAATAAACGAAGATACTTTTCTAAAAAAAGAATTATAAGAGCTAATATTGATTGTAGTATTTGGTATAATAACCACTGAACCTCCTTTATTTGAAAAATCAACTAAGGTATTTGCTAAAGTTGCTGGTATATTTTCAATCTCATTTAATATGATTAATTCTTGTTTTGATATTGCGTTATAATCTAAATTTTGAAGGCTAGAAAATGTGAAGTTAAATTCATTTTTTACATAAATTTTTGATAAAAATTTGTTTGGTTTCCCTATGCTTAAAACATTTATTTTTTTAGCTCTATTTAAAGTAAAAATTTTAGAGTTGTCAAATGGAAAAATATCGCTATAAGTTATTTTAATTTCACCTTCTAATTCAGTTGAGTTTTGTAAGGAAAACGAAAGGGTAGTGGTTGAGTTATTTTCTATAGAGAAAGATTGTTTGTTTATTAGTTTCTTCTTATCATATAATGCAATTGGTATGCCTTCTTTTTTCTCACCTTGATTTTTTACAATTGCATTAACAGTAATAATATCGTTTGTATTTTTAGAAATGTAAATGCTGTCTAAAGAAATGTTGTTTTCTTTATTGTTATTGAGTTTTATTGCACTTAAATTAGTTGTTACATTTGTAAACATATTTTCATAAGTATTCTGAAAATCAGATATTAATATTGACTTATGTAAATCTTTACTTTTACTATTTTGAATTTTACTTATTTTTAATAAAATTGACTCAAAATCAGGTGAAATTGATGAATTTTTTACTAAGAGCAACTTATTTTTTAATTCTTCATAAGACAAATTTTCAAAGAATTCTGTATTTGTAAGTAAAGAAAAAGTTTCTTCAGCAGATGTATTTTCTATAATTTCTTGAATTGCATTTTTTAATAAAATACCTTTTTCACCCTCTGCAATTGTACTTAAAGAATTATCTAAATATATAAAATTAGTTAAATTTTTGGTCGTGTTTTTATTACTAAAATAAGGTTGAGAAAAAGCAAAAAGTAACGATAAAAATAACAACAGTCTTGTAGCTAAAATCAACCATTTTTTTATCTTAGAACTCTTTCTATTTTCTTGAAATATTTTTTGTAAAAAAGCAACATTTGTAAATGGTACTTTTACAAACTTTTGTAATTGAAAAAGATGTACTATTATAGGTATAATTAATAACCACAAAAAATAAAAAATTGTAGGGTTTTGAAAATGCATTCAATTAATATTTTGCAGCCTTACCATTAGACAAACTATTTTGTATAAATGTTCTTAAATCGTCATTTGCTTTTTGTAAATCTTCGTTTCTAAGATACATCATATGTCCACTTCTATACCCTTTAAAAAAGAATCTATCTTTCATTTTTCCACTTGGGTCAGTTTTCCACATAGTATATTTTGCACCAAAATATGTTGTAGCACCATCATAATAACCAGATTGCACTAATACTTTTAAATATGGATTTTGTGCCATTGCTTTTCTTAATCCTTCTCTAACATTATTATTCCTATTATCCCAAGGACCTACAGGTCCAAATACATTGTATTTTACATCTGTTTTAAAATTTAAATGTTCTCTTATATAATAATTAATAGCAGGCGTAAAAGAGTGTAACCAAGAAGTTATTTCTGGGTTAAAATCTGTACTAATACCTATTTCTCTTTTATCTAAGCCTAAGTATCTTGAATCTAATCTTCCTATAGTTTGCCCTGTTTTCTCTCTTAATAATTCCTTCCAAAAATAGCCAGGAGAAACCTCTAAATTATTTTGCAATATTACCTTTTTATTTAAACCTGAATACTTTGCAAAGTTTTCTGCAACTTTATTTTTTTCGTGTTCTGTGATGAAACCACCTTTTGCTATTGCAGGTAAAAGATTATTTATTGCATAATTTTCAGCTTCTGGTAATATTTCTAATAAATCTTTTTGTTGAAGTTCATTAGGTAACATTTTATGATACC
>Ga0228664_1001024_pt1 | contig 14973 bp, 13 predicted proteins | sample 78DmetaG_FD_183029 | JGI IMG/M metagenome (GOLD analysis project Ga0228664, IMG submission 183029) | Seawater microbial communities from Monterey Bay, California, United States - 78D | ecosystem: Environmental > Aquatic > Marine > Coastal | place: USA: California | collected 2016-09-26 | reverse complement strand
AAGCAGTACTTTAGGAAGAACTATTAATACATCATTAACAACACTATTGGTAATGTTAGCCATCTTTACATTTGGTGGAGATTCTATTAGAGGATTTATGTTTGCCTTAATTATTGGTGTTGTAGTAGGAACCTACTCATCATTATTTGTAGCAACTCCTGTAATGTATGATACTTCTAAAACAAAAGAAGCAAGTAAGAAATAATTTCAAAAGATAGATGATGAAACCGTTTTGTTCCTACTGACTTTTATCAGTACATCAAAACGGTTTTTTCTTTTTTAATATCAGCATAGTATCTTTACAAGATGAGCATTATAAAACTTCACGATTTAAATTTTACACCATTTATTTCAGAAAAAGAACTCTCTGAGATTGTAAGTACTTTAGTGAACAAAGTAAGCATAGACCTAGACCCTGATGAAATTCCAATATTTATTGGGATTTTAAATGGATCTTTTCTTTTTGCTGCAGATTTTATTAGAAAATATACTCACAACTGTGAAGTGTCATTCGTAAAATTAAGTTCCTACCAGGGCACATCATCTTCTGATGTTGTTCATGAACTAATAGGGATTAATGAAGACTTGTCTGGCAGAACCATTATTATCTTAGAAGACATTATAGACACAGGAACTACCCTACATAAAATTTATGATAGTTTTAAAAATAAAAATGTAAAACAATTAAAAATTGCTACCCTATTCTTTAAACCAGATGTCTACAGAAAAGAATTGCCTATAGACTATATTGGTAAAAATATTGAAGATAAATTTATTGTAGGCTATGGGTTAGATTACAATGGCTTAGGGAGAAATTTACCAGCAGTTTATCAATTAACAACAGAAACAAACTAAATGAAAAATATTGTATTATTTGGACCTCCAGGTGCTGGAAAAGGAACACAAGCTGAACTCTTAAAAGGAAAATATAACTTAGTGCATATTTCCACAGGTGATGTTTTTAGGTTTAATATTAAGAACGAAACCGAACTAGGTATACTTGCAAAAACTTTTATGGATAAAGGCGATCTTGTCCCTGATGAAGTAACCATTAACATGCTTGAAGCAGAAGTAGACAAAAATACAAATGCCAGGGGATTTATTTTTGATGGATTTCCAAGAACCCAATCTCAAGCAGAAGCATTAGATGGTTTTTTAAGTACCAAAGGAGAAAAAATAAATGGGATGGTTGCCTTGGAAGTACCTGAAGACTTACTAGTTCAACGATTACTTGAGAGAGGAAAAACCAGTGGAAGAGCCGATGATACTGATGAAGTAAAAATTAGAAATCGTTTTAACGAGTACAATACCAAAACTGCTGTTTTAAAAGATTATTACGCTGCAAAAGGAAACTATTTTGGTGTAAATGGAGTAGGTTCTATTCAAGAAATTACAGAACGTTTAGCAAAAGTTTTCGATACACTTTAAATTATGACAGAAGGAAACTTTGTTGATTATATAAAAATATACGCTTCCTCAGGTAAAGGTGGTAGAGGCTCTGCACACCTTCATAGAGAGAAGTTTATCACAAAGGGTGGCCCCGATGGTGGTGATGGTGGTCGTGGTGGTCATATTATTCTTCGCGGAAATAAAGATATGTGGACTTTGTTTCATCTAAAATTTAAAAAACATTTCAGAGCAGAACAAGGTGGAGATGGAAGTAAAAGTAGAAGCACTGGAAAAGATGGGACCGACATTTATATAGATGTACCCCTTGGAACCATAGTTAGAAATAGTGAAACTGCTGAAATTATTTTTGAAATTACAAAAAACGGAGAAGAAAAAATTCTATTAGAGGGTGGTATGGGTGGCCGAGGAAATTGGCATTTTAAATCCGCTACCAATCAAACCCCCAGATATGCCCAGCCTGGTGTTGACGGTTTAGAGGGTTGGTATCAAATAGAATTAAAACTTTTAGCAGATGTAGGTTTGGTTGGTTTTCCTAATGCTGGAAAATCTACACTACTTTCTGTAATTACTGCGGCAAAACCAAAAATTGCAGACTATGCATTTACAACCCTAAAACCAAATCTAGGTATTGTAGACTATAGAGAATACAAGAGTTTTGTAATGGCCGATATTCCTGGAATTATTGAGGGAGCTGCCGAAGGCAAAGGACTTGGACATCGCTTCCTGCGTCATATAGAACGTAACTCAACCCTACTCTTTTTAATTCCTGCAGATAGTGATGATATTCATAAAGAATATGAAGTGCTATTAAACGAACTTAAGAAGCACAATCCAGAATTGTTAGACAAAGAACGTTTACTAGCGATTTCAAAAACAGACATGTTAGATGAAGAGCTACAAGAGGAAATTAAAAACGAACTACCTTCAGGAATTCCTTTTGTATTTATTTCTTCGCTAGCACAAATAGGACTTCAAGAGCTCAAGGATAAACTCTGGAAAATGTTAAATTAATTTTCTAGATTAATTCTTATAGGTAGTTTATATTGAGTTGTTACTGGGATCCCCCTTTTAATAGCCGGAAAAATTTCTGACAATTCACCGATACTTTTTTGCATCATTTCATGTAACGATGGAATCTCTTTTATAAGGCTCTCAGAAGCTTCTATTTTGGTTAATTTAATCTCTTTATTAGACTTAATAATTAAGGTAACTATAATTGTTTCATTTAAAGGTTTTTTTACTTTAATTGAATATTTTGATAAGCTATTAGCTATTTCTTCTCGTATGGTTGTTCTAAAGCAAATATTTTTTTTATCCTTATCTATTAGAGAATCGCAGATCTTAAAGGAAGGAGAAATATCTACAGAGGTATAATCTACATCCATATTAATTTTCTCTACATTCTTGTTTTTTTCAAATGAAAAATACTCACAAGAAGTAAAAAAAATCAGTAGGCATATGTATAAAAAATAACGCACTTTAAATAATAAATTATTTAGTGTGAAATTACGCAATTATAATGACTTTAAATACTTAATGATATATACTAGTAGAACCAATAATTATTATAAAAAAACCCACTCAATATTTGAATGGGATTTTCTTATGAAAAATAGACAATGACTTCTCATTGACATTTCAAAGATATTTTAACCTTAATAAATCAAATAATAAAAATGGAGCAATCTCTGTTAGTATTGATGCAAATAGTTTGAAATAAAGACCAATAAGAATACTTATTTCCTTAATGTATTGGAATCAATTTTAATCTTTGTAACAAAAATTTAATTATTTCGTCCAATGAATAGAATCATTTTATATGGATATTTTATTATTGCTATTGGGTCTTTTTTTTATAATACTCGGAATTATTGGTTCATTCATACCAGTATTACCTGGCCCTATTACTAGTTGGATAGGATTATTATTAATTCATCTTACCAATGTCATTCCTTATAATTGGACTTTTATACTAACTACTTTTACAATTGCCTTGTTTGTGTATATTTTAGATTATATCATCCCTGCTCTAGGAACAAAAAAATTTGGTGGTAGTAAATATGGTATCATTGGAACTACAATAGGTTTGATTGTTGGATTGATTTTTCTTGGACCTTTTGGAATTATAATTGGACCTTTCATTGGAGCATTAACTGGAGAGCTTATTTATGATAATCAAAATTCCAACAGAGCATTAAAAGCTGCTTTTGGCTCTCTTATAGGGTTTCTGTTTTCTACTGGATTAAAATTTATAGTCAGTATTATTTATGCAGGATTATTTTTATCGAAAATTTGGGAGATGAAATCTAACTTCATTTAAACGCAAAAAAAAAGCGACCCATCTCAGGGAAGCTTTCCATTGGTTAACAAAACCAAGACACTTTTTACGAAAGTGCCAAAACAACACAACACGTTGTTTAAAATTAAACAACATGCAAATATAAGTCTTTTTGAAATTTAAATCGCTATTATTTCTTTTTTAACTTCAAAGTTCTTTTCATCAAATCACTATCTTTGCTGCTTATAATCATTTCAGAAAAGTAAATAGAATGCAATTATCAGAACAAGAAGTTGTACGTAGAGAAAAACTAACGAGATTACGCGAATTAGGTATCAATCCTTATCCCGCAGATTTATTTCCTGTAGATACTAATTCTAAGGAAATAAAAAACAACTTTAAAGAAGGTAAACAGGTAACTATAGCCGGAAGATTAATGGTTATAAATATTCAAGGAAAAGCCTCTTTTGGTCAATTACAAGACGGAGAAGGTAGAATTCAACTTTATTTTAATAGAGATGAAATTTGTCCTGGAGAAGATAAATCCTTGTACAATACTGTTTTTAAAAAATTACTAGATTTAGGAGATTTTATTGGCATAACGGGAACACTTTTTACGACTAAAGTTGGTGAAAAAACTGTGATGGTTAAAGCGTTTACCCTACTTTCTAAATCATTAAAACCCCTGCCGATTCCCAAAGTAAAGGATGGCATTACTTATGATGCATTTACAGATCCTGAACTAAGATATAGACAACGCTATGCAGATTTAGTGGTAAACCCTCATGTGAAAGAAGTTTTTGTAAAGCGAACAAAACTTTTTAATGCCATGCGGTCGTTTTTTAATGAGGCTGGTTACTTTGAAGTTGAAACCCCTATTTTGCAACCTATTCCTGGTGGAGCTGCAGCGCGACCTTTTATAACGCATCACAATTCTTTAGACATTCCTCTATATATGAGAATTGCTAATGAACTGTATTTAAAAAGATTAATTGTAGGTGGTTTTGATGGGGTGTATGAGTTTTCTAAAAACTTCAGAAATGAGGGTATGGACAGAACCCACAATCCAGAATTTACAGCGATGGAAATTTATGTTTCCTACAAGGATTACAACTGGATGATGGAATTTGCAGAGCAGTTATTAGAATATTGTGCCATTGCAGTTAACGGAACTTCAGTTGCTACGTTTGGAGAACATACTATAGATTTTAAGGCACCTTATGCTAGAGTAACCATGACAGACTCTATCAAGCATTTTACGGGTTTTGATATTACTGGAAAAACAGAAGATGAAATTAGAGCTGCTGCTATAGCAATGAATATTCCTGTTGATGAAACCATGGGAAAAGGAAAGTTAATCGATGAGATTTTTGGAGAGAAATGTGAAGGCAATTACATTCAACCTACCTATATAACAGATTATCCTAAAGAAATGTCTCCGCTTTGTAAAGAACATAGAGACAACCCTGAACTAACAGAACGATTTGAATTAATGGTTTGTGGAAAAGAAATTGCCAATGCCTATTCTGAATTAAATGACCCTATAGATCAACGAGAACGTTTTGAGCATCAACTAAAACTTGCTCAAAAAGGAGATGATGAAGCCACAGAATTTATTGATCATGATTTCTTAAGAGCATTAGAATATGGAATGCCACCTACTTCTGGAATGGGGATTGGAATGGACAGATTAATTATGTTTTTAACCAACAATCAGTCTATTCAAGAAGTATTATTCTTTCCTCAGATGCGCCCAGAACAAAAAGCGCCTTCTATTGAATTAAATGAGGAAGAGAAAGCTGTTTTAGCTATAATTTCTAAAGCTGAAAAAATAGATTTAATAGCCCTAAAAACTCAATCTGGATTAAGCAATAAAAAATGGGACAAAACCATTAAAGGCTTAACTAAAAAAGAGCTTGCAAAGGTTACTAAAACTGAAGAGGGATTATTTGTGGAACTGGTTTAAAGGTATCTAGTATTTTATTTTGCTTCAATAATTATAGCTTTTAGTCGAAATTTACTAGTTTTTTTCATGCTAAGTTGTTAGTTTTGATAAAGATAGCATCAATTTACATAAAAAATTAAACCTTTTTTATGAACAAGGGTCTTATTCATACTATTCTATAAAATTATTTTTTTTGGCATCTTTATTACCTATTAGCGGAGTTCTTGGATTGCGTAAAGCAAAACATTTATTGAGAAGAGCATCTTTTGCTTATAACAAGGATAGCATCAATACTTTTGCGGATTTAAACATTAACGATGCCTTAAACCATTTAACTTCTGTTGAAACTAATGCTTGGGAAGAGCCCTATGATCCTCTTCCAACAGATAATCCAGATGCTTTTTGGCTATCTTCTTCTGAACTTCCAAATACTTTTGATGGTCAAGGCAGAAAAAGGAGAATTGTAGCAAGTTGGTGGTGGTATAACGCATTAAATCAAGTCAGTTTAAGACATAAACTAACTTTCTTTCTACATACTTCATTTACTGTTTCTAAAGATGATGGTTCAGGAACTTCTACACATTTTTATGATCATCTGCAATTACTAGATTTCTATGCATATGGTAATATAAAAACCTTTGCAAAAAAAATAACCTTTGATAATTCAATGTTATTATACCTAGATAATACCACCAACAATGCAGATAATCCGAATGAAAATTATGCCAGAGAATTTTTGGAATTATTTACCATCTTAAAAGGTCCTCAAATCGCAGATGGTAATTATACAAATTATACAGAATTAGATATTCAGGAGGCAGCAAAAGTTTTTTCTGGCATCAAGATTAAATACGACAGAAGCATTATAGACCCAGACACAAATCTTCCAAAAGGAAGAATAAGTATTAGTGATCATGATACATCAAATAAAACATTTAGTAATGCTTTCAACAACCAAACAATTACCGGAGGAAATTCAGAAGAAACCATTATAAATGAGTTAGACTCATTTGTAGAAATGATATTTGAAAAACAAGCCACTGCTAAATCTTTTTGTAGAAAACTATATCGTTATTATGTGAAGAGTGAAATTTCTGAAGAAATTGAAAATGATATTATTGTTCCTCTGGCTACAGAACTAATAAATAATGACTATGAACTTTTACCTACTGTAAAAACACTCCTATCATCAGAACACTTCTTTGGCATTAATGACACTAATGAAAACGATATAATTATAGGATCAATAGTTAAAAGTCCTTTACAAATGATTTCTGAAATAAGTTCATGTTTTGAACTTGAAATTCCAAACCCCTCAACTAATAATATTGATTTTTATCGATTTTTTAATTTTGTACATAATTTCTTTTTAGCGAGTAGTGGCCTTATTTTATTCAGTCCTGATTCAGTTGCTGGCTATCCAGCTCATTATCAGGAACCAGATTATGACAGACACTGGTTCTCGTCAAATACAGTTTTGGGTAGGTATAAATTAATTGAAAGCTTCATTAGTGGAAGAAATAAATTGGGCAATAATGGTCTTATTTATGCTCAATTAGATATTGTTAACTATGTAAGAAATCACAGTATAAATCCCTCAGATGCAATTTCGCTCATAACAGAATTATCTGATTTGTTATATCCTGAAAGTATAGATAGTTATAGAAAAAATTATTTTGCAGAAAACTTACTAGAAGGATTCCCTTCTTATTATTGGACAAATGCATGGTCTGAATACCTGAGTACAAATGATGATAGTGTAGTTAAATCTAGACTAGAAGCATTACTTTCAGCTTTGATAAATGCCACAGAATTTCAATTAAACTAGAATCGTATGAAAAGAAGAAACTTTTTAAAACTTTCTGCAACGGCATCTGCTATTGGTTTACTTCCTCTTGAAATAAAGGCAATTTTAAAAACTGCTAATCTATCATCTTGTGATGTTGCAAACCGAAAATTAATTCTTATAAATCTCGCGGGTGGTAATGATGGACTTAACACCATTATTCCCATTAACGATTACGATAATTATGCTAACTTAAGACCTACACTAAAAATCCCAAATACAGGGGTAAATTCTTTCATTACTCTAGATAGTACACTACCAGATAATCAATTGATTGGTCTTCATCCCTCACTGACAGGTTTTAAAGATTTATATGATGAGGGTAGGATGCGTATATTACAATCCGTTGGTTATCCTTCTCAGAATAAAAGTCATTTTGCATCTACGGATATTTATTCAACTGGTAATGATGGTAATAGCTGGGATAATGGAAATGATTCTGGTTGGATTGGTCGGTTTATGGAAAAATATTACATAAATGAATTAACTGACAGTTATCCTTTGGGAGTTCAAATTGGTTCTAATAAAACCTCATTAGGGTTCCATGGAGAGACAGAACATGGTTTAGCAATTAATATTTCCGGACAAGACCCAGCGGGTTTTTATTCAGAATTAAGTGGTTTAGGTGGACCTGCACCAACTAATATTCCAGACAGTGATTATGGTTTAGAGCTTCATTATATTGCGGAAATAGATCAATTATCTAATCAGTATTCTCAAGCAATTTCAAATGCATTTAATTCGGGAAGCAATGCTAATTCTTACCCCGATACAGATTTATCAAATCAACTTAAAACTGTAGCCAAATTAATTAGTGGAGGCCTTGAATCTAAGGTTTATATTGTAAAAATTGGTGGTTTTGACACACACAATAACCAGTCTCAAGTAGCTGGATCTATTGAGGGTAAACATAACGATTTATTAACCGAAGTTTCTGAGGCTATTAAGTCTTTTGTAAATGACTTGGATGGACAAGGATTAGCAGATGATATTGTTGGGCTTACCTTTTCAGAATTTGGTAGAAAAGCAAAAGAAAATGGAAGTTTAGGCACAGACCACGGAGAGATTGCTCCCATGTTTGTATTTGGAAACCCAGTGAATGGAGGAGTTTCTGGAACTAATGTAGACCTGAGTGAAGCTACAGACGATAATAACTATCAATTAGAAACTGTTCAATTTGATTACAGACAAACTCTGGGTACTTTATTACAAAATTTCTTAGGGGCAGATGATTCAGTGATTGATTCGGCCTTTTTTAACTTTTCAACGAATGAAAGCTTTGCAAATTTAAAAATTAATGACCTTATTAAAGATTCATTTTCAATAGATGAGGAGTGCTATAGTCAAACACTTGAGATTGATAAATTTAATGCTCAAGGATCACCAAAGGAATGGATTGTTTTTCCTAATCCAGTTCGAGAAATATTACAAGTGCATTCTGGAAAAGAATTTACCACCGTGAGTTATAGGGTTTTTAACAATCAATCTCAAACAGTTCTAAAAGGAACTCATCAATTAATTAATGGTACTTTAAAGGTTAATACTCAAAACCTTACTCCTGGCATTTATTTTATCCAAATTATTTCAAATGGAAAAAATGAAACTCATAAAATTTTGAAATTATAGAACTTTCTTCAATTATTTCCATTTAATATTACACCCTATACTGGGCTTTGGAATACCTGTGTAGGATTTTTCACTTTCAAGAAGATCTAAAACTTCCCGAATATCAGTCCCAGTAACAGGAAGCTTATTACCTGGCCTTGAATCATCTAATTGACCATGATAAACTGATATTAAATTGCCATCAAAAATATATAAATCTGGAGTGCATGCCGCATCGTACGCTTTGGCCACCTCTTGAGTCTCGTCATACAAATATGGAAACGGATAGTTTTCTTTTTTTGCATGAACTTTCATATTGGCAGGGCCGTCCATCGGGTATTTTTCGGAATCATTACTGCTAATGGCAATAAAACTAAATCCTCTAGAACTATAGTCATTCGCTATTTGAACTAGGGCTTTGTTAATATGAATTACAAAAGGACAGTGGTTGCAAATAAAGAAAATAACTGTTCCTTTCTTCCCTTTTAATTCATCCAAAGAAACCTCTTTTTCTGAGATAGTATCTAACAATGTGAATTTGGGAGCAGAGATCCCTTTCTGAAAATTATTGGATGGTGTTAATGCCATATTCTTAATTTTTTAGCCTTTATACTTTATGGGTAAATGCACCACTTTTTTTGTATCAAAAAAATCTTCATCAAAAAAATCTGATAAATTAAATATTGAAACTGTGGTGTATTTTTTTAATTCCTCAGTTAAATCACCCCCTTTTAAGTATAGAATTCCATTTTTAATCTTGTGCTCCTGTTTTTTATTGATTTTCCCTTTGGTCCAGCGAACAAATGTTTCCATTTGAGCCACTGCTCTACTCACAATAAAATCATAGGTGTCTTTAACCTCTTCAACTCTTCCATGAGTGGTTGATACATTTTGCAATCCTAAACCTTCAGCTACCTCATTTACTACCTTTATTTTTTTACCTATACTATCTACTAGATGGAAATGTGACTCTGGAAATAATATAGCCAAAGGAATTCCGGGAAAACCTCCACCTGTTCCTACATCCATTATTTTAGTATTGGGTTTAAACTGAATTATTTTAGCTATTCCTAGAGAATGTAATACATGTCTTAAGTATAACTCATCAATATCTTTTCTGGAAACTACATTAATTTTTAAATTCCAGTCTTTATATAAGTCTTGTAATTTTGAGAATTTAATAAGTTGGTCTTGAGTTAATTCCGGAAAATATTTTAAAAGTAAATCCATGATTTATATTATTTCACAAAAGTAATTAATCATAAGAACAATTACGTGAAATAATAATCGTTTATAATCATATCGTACTCAAAAATGTTTATTTTTGATATGTACACAATTCTACTAGTTATGAAGTCAATAAATTTTTCAAGAATAGATAAAGCTAAGTTTTTCCGAACTCTAAATAAAAGAGTAAATACTTACTTCAAAGAAAATAAAATTAAGAGAACAGGCAATTGGAAACTATACACAAAAGCCTTTATAATGTTTTCTATTTTTTTAGTACCATTTATTTTAATTCTTACTGTAGAAATGCCTCAATGGGTAATGTTTATTTTAATGGCAGTAACTGGTATTGGAATGGCTGGAGTTGGAATGAATGTAATGCATGACAGCAATCATGATTCTTTTTCTAGTAGAAAATGGGTTAATAAATTAATGGGAAGTAGTATCTATATCCTAGCTGGAAATGTATACAATTGGAAAGTACAACACAATGTCCTTCACCATACATTTACAAATATTAAAGATCATGATGAAGATATTGATGCCGGAAGAATTATACGTTTTTCAAAACATTCTAAATGGTTGAAGATTCATAAGCTTCAGAAATACTATTCTGTTTTCCTCTATGGATTACTAACAATTAATTGGGCCATTACCACCGATATAAAACAAATGCATAATTATTTGAAAAGAAAACTATCCTATGGTAAATTTCCAAGCCCTGCGGTAGAATGGACAAAATTAGTAATCTCTAAACTAGTTTACTATTCTTTATGGATCGTTTTACCTTTAGTTGTTTTAGACATAGTTTGGTGGAAAGTTTTGATTGGGTTTTTTGTAATGCATTACACCGCTGGTATGATATTAAGTTTAGTTTTTCAATTGGCTCATATTGTTCCAAATACAAAAATGCCTTTACCAGATAAAGATGGAAACTTAGAACATACTTGGGCAGTCCATCAATTATATACTACCTCTAACTTTGCTCCTAGTAATAGACTCATAAATTTCTATACCGGGGGGTTAAATCATCAGGTTGAACATCATATTTTTCCGCATATCTCTCATATTCATTACGGTAAGTTGGCTAAAATTGTAAAAGAAACAGCCAAAGAATTTAATTTGCCATATAACGAGTATAAAACTACAAGAAAAGCTATTATAGAGCATTTTAGACACCTTGGTGTTTTAGGTAAAAAACCAGAAATAGCATAAAACATTCATAACTTCACAATATAAATGTCACATCCATTATCGAACAGAATAAATAGCCTACCTGTTTCTCAAACATTAGCAATGGCAGCAAAGGCAAGAGAGTTAAAAGCTGCAGGAAAAGATATTATTAGTTTAAGTTTAGGGGAACCAGACTTTAATACACCAGACTTTATTAAAGATGCTGCTGTAGAAGCAATTAATCAAGATTATAATTCATATACCCCTGTAGATGGTTATGGAGAATTAAAAGAAGCCATCTGCACTAAGTTTAAACGAGACAATAACTTAAGCTATAAGCCAAGTCAAATTGTTGTATCTACAGGTGCTAAACAATCTATTGCAAATGTTGCTCAAGTGCTTCTTAATCCAGGAGATGAAGTTTTATTACCTGCGCCATATTGGGTAAGCTATTCTGCGATTGCAATTTTGTGTGAAGCTACATTTGTGGAAATCCCATCTTCTATAGATTCAGATTTTAAAATTACACCAGAACAGTTAGAGGCATCTATTACTCCAAAAACAAAAATGGTATTTTTTAATTCTCCTAATAATCCTAGTGGAACAATTTACACGGAAGAGGAATACAGGGCTTTAGCAAAAGTTTTAGAAAAATACCCTCATATATATATTCTTTCTGATGAAATTTATGAGCATATAAATTACAACAACCCAACATTCAGTTTTGCCGCAATAGAGAATATGTTTGACAGAACAATCACAGTTAATGGTCTTGCTAAAGCTTTTGCAATGACAGGTTGGAGAATTGGGTATATTGGTGCACCAGAATGGATTGCTAAAGCATGTACAAAAATGCAAGGACAAATTACATCAGGAACAAATTGTATCGCACAACGAGCTGCAATTACTGCTGTTCTGGCTCCAGTTTCTAAAGTACAATATATGGTAGACGAATTTAAATCTCGTAGAAATATTGTATTAGAACTTCTCGGTAAAATAGAAGGGTTTAAATTAAATATTCCTGATGGTGCATTTTATGTTTTTCCAGATATTTCCTATTTCTTTGGAAAAACTATCAAAGGGAAAGACATTAAAGATGCAAATGATTTTTCCTTATTTCTCCTTGAGGAGGCCAATGTAGCATCAGTTACCGGAGCTGCTTTTGGAGCTCCAAATTGTATAAGGTTATCTTATGCTGCCTCTGAAGCTGTCTTGAGAGAAGCAATTGATCGTATACAAAAAGTACTTCAATAAATTATTGGTATATAAAATCATCCTGGATATTTTATTTAAAAAAACCGCACTCATATAACATAAGCGCGGCAGGGATAATTAGGGTTAAATCTTCTTAATCTACATTATCATGAAGAAAAGAATTGTTTGATTTTAATTGAATATCTTCATTGTCATCAGTTGCAAGACTAGTCTTAGATTTACTGATGGTTGATCCTGTATCATCTAAACTTATTCCTAACCTTTTATAGGCTGGCTGACGCTCTATATCATCGATGTTTTTATTCAATTGATCTGTAAATTTATAGTTGAATCCTTTCATCTTATTTCGTCTATCCTCAGCCCTCTTTTGAAGTTCTGTAATGGTAAGACTCAATGGTGAAACCTCTTCACTAGTTGCTGCTATTTCATTAATTTCTGACTGTGGAAGTGATGTTTTTAGTTCAAATTGAAGTTCTTCTTCAACCTCTTTCTCTACTTTAGGAATGGAAGAACTTTTACCTATAGTAGGTTGAATATCGAAATCTTCTAATACATGTCTCTTTAGTGAAGCTTCATCTTTTTCCAGAGTAATTTCTTGGGCATCATTAACCTCAAGATCTAAAATTTCTGATGTTAACTCAAAACGAGTATTGACATCATCTATTTTAATTTCTTCATAGGAATTTAAGGGAAGATCAAACAATAAATCTGCTTGAATTTCTTGTGGCTCTTCTTCAACTTCTTCCTCAATTACTGGTGTTGTATTGGTGATAATAAAATCTTCCTCAGAGATAGACTCTTTAAATACTTCATCATAAATAACAACACTGTTTTTTATAAACTCTGAAGTAGGGATTAAATCCATTTGAATTTCATCGTTGATTTGAGAAGACTCAATTTCATCTTCATCTTCATCTTCTAAAACATGTACAATTCTCTTTTCAAATTTACTGCTTGACTCCTCCTGAGTAACATGAGGTTTAGGTCCATCACTACTTGAGAAGTCATAGGTGGCTTTTTGCTCATCCTCAAGAGTATGAACTATTTTCTTAGCCTCTGTATTTATAATATTATTTTGTTGGTCTGCAGCAAATCCTGTGGCAACAATAGTTACAGATATGGCATCACCTAATTCTTGATCTTCACCAATCCCCATAATAATATTTGCTTCGAAACCAGCCTCTGCCTGAATAAAATCATTAATCTCACCAATCTCATCAAGTGTTACTTCATTAGCCCCAGAAACTATTAATAATAAAACATTTTTGGCACCTGTAATTTTGTTGTCATTTAATAAAGGAGAATCTAATGCTTTTACAATCGCGTTCTTAGCTCTTGAAGTACCTGATTCTTTTGCAGAACCCATAATAGCTGTTCCGCTTTTAGAAAGTACGGTTTTTGCGTCATGTAAATCAATATTTTGTTTGTAGTGGTGAGTTATTACCTCTGCTATACCTCTTGCAGCGGTAGACAACACCTCATCAGCCTTTGAAAATCCTGCTTTAAAGCCGAGATTACCATATACCTCCCTGAGCTTGTTATTATTTATGACGATTAAAGAATCAACATTATTACGTAATTGATCAATACCTACTTGTGCTTGTTTTGAGCGCATTCTTCCTTCAAACTGAAAAGGTATAGTAACTATTCCTACGGTAAGAATATCCATATCTTTTGCAACTTTAGCTATAATTGGTGCGGCTCCTGTACCTGTACCACCACCCATTCCAGCTGTAATAAATACCATTTTAGTTTGGGTATTTAGCATGTCTTGAATTTCCTTTATACTCTCTTTTGCAGCTTGTTCTCCTATCTCTGGATTTGCTCCTGCACCAAGTCCTGAAGTTAAATCAGCTCCTAACTGGATTTTATTTGGAATTGAACTATTTTCTAATGCCTGTGCATCTGTATTACAGATGACAAAATCTACCCCTTTGATGTCTTGCTGATACATGTGATTAACAGCATTACTTCCTCCACCACCTACTCCAATTACTTTTATTGTATTGGACTGTGATTTCGGCATATCAAATAAAATGTTATCAAATTCTGTACTCATAAAAATAACTTTTTTATTTTGTTTGTTTATCTATTCTAATTATTCTGCGTTATCTAAAAACTCTTTCAATCCATCTGTGAACTTATCGAAGAAAGATTTCTTTTTAATTTTTGGCTTTACTTCTACTTCTTGCTCTAAGGTCACCTCATTATTCTTTTCAGAAATATCAGGCTCATCCTGATCCTTATCCTCTTTCGAATGATTTTCTAAACCTT
>Ga0228664_1001008_pt1 | contig 15117 bp, 19 predicted proteins | sample 78DmetaG_FD_183029 | JGI IMG/M metagenome (GOLD analysis project Ga0228664, IMG submission 183029) | Seawater microbial communities from Monterey Bay, California, United States - 78D | ecosystem: Environmental > Aquatic > Marine > Coastal | place: USA: California | collected 2016-09-26 | reverse complement strand
GGCCACAAGCGGACTGTCAACGCAATGTGAGGAAACTAGCGGCTGCCTGCTTCTCAGATCCCCTTCCCTAGCATCTTGCCGTTTACGATTTCCCCGTAAAGGTTCACGCCGTCATTGGCGTGGTACTTATCTCGGGTTTTCTCGACTGAGCCATCAATCAAGCGTGGGTCTTGCGGTCGCTCGTGACTGTTCATGAAGGCCGCCACGTTCCAGGCGTCTTCATCTGGCAGGGTGCCGCCTTTGCCCAGTGGCATGTTTTCCTTGATGAACGCCGCAGCCGTGTTGATTCGATGCATGCCTGCACCCCAGTTGAACGAGTCCGCGCCCCAGAGTGGCGGGAATACATAAAGGTCACCAGACTTCTGCCCTTCCCCGTTCGGCCCATGACAGACGGCGCACTGTGCGTCGTAGACCTGTTCTCCCTTCGCCAGGTCGTATCCGCCTTCGGGTTGTGGCACTTCCGGATAGGCCCGACCTGACAGCTCTTGACCTGTGGGTGCTCCGGTTGCAAGCCAGTAGGAATAGGCTGAAAGCGCGGCGATAACGGGGCCGTCAGCCTCGGGTGCCTTGCCGTTCATACTGAATTGGAAACAGCCCTGAAGGCGCTCGGCATAGCTGTTCACCTTGTCGTTTTTCTTCCGGTACGCCGGATACATGGTGTAGGCAGCCCAGAGCGGTGCAGAGTTGGCTTTCCGGCCTTGTTCGAGGTGGCAGTTCGCACAGGCCAGGCCGTTGCCGACATAGTCGGGCGCATGCGTCTTGGTATCGACGAATATGGCGCGCCCCTGCTGTACCAACTGCCCGTAGGTGTTGTCAGGCAGTTCGCTTTCCTTTGGCGGTTGGAAGTACTTGCTGCTGGCGGGATCACCTGCTCCGGTCAGGATCTGCGACTGATCTTCCATCGCGATGTCGTCCGCGAGCACCGGGAAGCCCAATGACATCAACAGCAGCGCGGTTGTATGGGTCTTCATTTGGCTGCTCCTTTGTCAGTCAGGCCTGCGAAGTACGTCGAGACCGCCGTTACCTCGTCCTCGGTCAAGCTACGTGCGATTTGGCCCATCAGGTCGTTGGGGTCGTTCTTGCGGGTGCCCTGACGCCACGCGGTCAACTGAGACGACAGATACTGTGCCGACTGCCCGGCCAGCGGTGGGAAGGCGTCGCCTACTCCCGTTCCTCTGGGGCCGTGGCAGGCGACGCACTCGGGGATGTTGCGATCCCAGGCGCCGCGCAGCGCAAGGCTTTCGCCAGGCCCGTCGACCAACGCGGTGCGGTCGATTCGCTCGACCTGCGGTTGCGGCTTGTCAGCCAGCATCGTCGAGACGGCGTCGGCTTCCTCATGGCTCAAGGCCGCGGCAATGGGCTGCATGATTGGATTCGCCCGCGCACCGGACGCGAAATCAGCCAGTTGCTTGCGCATGTAATTCGCCGACAAGCCGGCCAGGCGGGGGAATCCTGCAGCAGCCATGCCTTCACCCTCGGCGCCGTGGCAGGTAGCGCACGCCATCGCGGCGGGGTTGGTCCCGCCTTTGCTGTACACCGCAGCGGCATCCGCGGCGTGCGCGGACACGGAGATCGCAAGGAAGAGCCCGGCCAAGGGCCAGAGGGGGACGTTCATGTAGCCTCCAGATCGTTCTTGTTATAGGTGCCGGTGCTGACTGACCGTGTGGTGTTGCTAGCGTTTTGACAACGGCCCCATGATGCCATTCAACGCCTCGGGACGAGGCGCGCCCTGATGCTGCTGCAGACGCCCTTGCTCATCCAGGTAATAGATAGCCGGGGTCGCCGAGGCGCCCATTTCGCCCATCAGGATGAGGTTCGCCTCAAGCTGTTCATTCAACTCGGGCGCGATACGCTCGATGGGTTTGAGCGTGCTGGCCTTGCCCGCGGCCTCGTGCTCATTGAGAGCCGCTTCAGGGTCTTTCGCGGCCAACAGCGCAGCGGATTTGCCTGCGCTGTCCGGGCGCAACATGCCGACCATGACGTGACGGAGCTGAACGTCGCCTGCTTCGACCCAGGGCCGTGCCTGTTTCCAGAACATGTTGCAGAACGGGCAGTTCGGGTCGGAAAACATGTAGATCACCCGTGGCGCCTCAGCCGCGCCGTCAGCAATCCAGGTGCTGCTTTCGAGCCGCTGCCACATCTCGCTGCTCATCGGCTCATACACCAGCTTTTCCAGCGGTGCCTTGGTCAGGTCTTCGCCAGCGGCGTCCAGCAAACTGCCGATCACGACATGATCACCGTCCGGTGTCAGATACAGCGCAATGCCTTGTCCGTTGTAACGCGCCGCGTAGCCCTTTAATCCGCCCGGCGCGTCGAAACTGCCGACCACTTTGGCTCCGCGCGCTTCAATGGCCTGAACCGCGGGAGGCAGCGCTTCGGCCAGCGCCCAGGGCGTCGGCAGTAAGGCGAGCGTTGAGATAAAAAACGAAAGTGAACGTACCGGTTTCATGGCTGGGTTTTAACCTCTAGTTGCTCAAGGGCGCGCGCCAGGCTGGCACGGGACAGCTCGCCGAGGTGGCTGCCAACCTGGCGTCCCTCGGCGTCATAAAAAAGCGTGGTGGGCAGCGACGCAGACCCTACGTGCTGGCCCAGACGACCGCCGGTATCGAGCAGGACGTTTTCCAGGCCGAGCCCTTCGCCGTCGAGGAAGTCGGCAATCAATCGCTCGCCCTCGCCCTGGTTGACGAACAGAAAGGTCACGTCGGTGTTGTCTTGTTGCGCCTGCGCAAGGACTGGCATTTCTCGTCTGCAAGGAGGGCACCAGGTGGCCCACAGGTTGACTACTAGGGGCTTGCCAACGTAATCCTGCAAGGCGACGGGTTTACCCTGGTTGTCCCGCAGGCCCATCTCAGGCAGTCGCGTGCCCTGCTCGAACGCGTGCAACGCAAAGGTCCCGAACCCCCAGCTGAGCACACCCACCAGCACCGCTGCGCCCAGCGGTCGGCGCAGCCCGCTGTCGCGCCAGGCCAGCAAGGAACCCAACAGAACGGCCACCACCAAGCCCGGCCAGGCAATGAAACCGCCGTCACGTATGTCGATCACGCGCCAGGGCTCATCTCGGAAATGCTCGACGTACACCAGCACGAAGGCCAGCCGCGCGACCAGTAGCGCCACCAGCAGCAGCCTGAAGAGCTGTTGTTCCGGATTCCGCTCGCTGCGCCGCCCAACCCACCAGCCGGTCAGCATCGCTATAAACAGGCTCACCAGCATCAGCACATGTGGGACGGCAAGTGCCAGTGGCCCCAGGTTGATCGTCAGCATCAGCCACGCTCCATAGTCTGGTTCCATCTGTTCAGAAATTGATTCGCATCGACCTCGCCAGTGATGCGCTGGGTACGTCGCTCTTCCCCGTCCGGGCCGATGAAGAGCAGCGTCGGCGGCCCCATGACCTGATAGCGGTTCAGCAGCTCACGACTGGCGGGATCGGTCTGCGTCACGTCCGGCCGCAGAATCCGCACGCCAGTTAGCGCCGCCTGCACCTGCGCGTCGCCGAACACCTCCTTTTCCATGACCTTGCAGGACACGCACCAGTCGGCGTAGTAGTCCACCAGCACCCACTGGCCCGCGGCCCTGGCGGCAGCCAGCTCACGATCAAGGTCGGCCGGCTCGCTGAAGCCGACAAATCCGTGTGCAGGCTCTGCACCTTGCGAGGACGCAACGCTGCCCGTGAATACACCGAGCGGCCGCAAGACGTCCTGTGCGCCGCCAGCCGCTCCGAGCAGCAACGCTACGCCCCATATACCAGCCAGCGACGCCACCGCGCGGCTGAGCGCCTGATGCCGCACCAGTTCCCGCGACAGGTGCAACAGCCCGCTGGCGCCCACGACCAGAAGCGCGCCCCACAGCCCTACCCAGAGTGGGTCGGACAACAGCGGACGCAGCACGTAGAGGGCGGCGACCAGAAACAGGAAACCGAAGGACACCTTGACGCGATCCATCCACGGCCCAGGCTTGGGCAGGAAGCGGTTGCCCACTGTCACCAGCAGCACCAACGGCGTACCGATCCCCAGGCCCAGCGCGAACAACACCAGGCCACCGTTCAGGGCGTCGCCGCTTTGGGCGATGTACAGCAGCGCCGCGGCCAGCGGTGCGGTCATGCAAGGGCCCACCAGCAGCCCGGACAACACACCCAACGCGCTGGCCCCGGCGAGGCTGCCGCCCCGGCGCTGGCGGCCGGCCTGCTCCAGCCGATCACGCAGGCCGGCCGGCAGTTGCAGCTCGAAGAAGCCGAACATGGGCAGCGACAGGAGCACGAACAGGCCAGCGAAGCTTGCGATCAGCCACGGCTGCATCAGCCATCCCTGCAGATTCGCACCCAGTAGCGCCGCCACCACCCCAAGGGCGGCGTAGACCAGCGCCATGCTGAATACATAGGCGCCAGCCAGGGCCATGCCGCGGCGAGGCCCGGCCTGGCTACCCACCACGATGCCGGCCAGGATAGGCAGCATCGGCAGCGAACAGGGCGCAAAGGCAAGCAGCAGGCCGAGTCCGAAGAAGATCAGCAGGCTCCAGCCCAGCGACTGCTGCTGTAGCCCGCTGGCCAAGGCCTGGTCGTCGGCCTGAACCGGCGTGGACGGAGGCGTGCTGCTGCCGCCCAGGTCTACCGTGCGGGTTTGCGGCGGATAGCACAGGCCGGCATCGGCGCAGCCTTGCCAGCCGAGTTCAAGCGACGCGATATTCGCATCGGGGAGCTGCACTTCCAGGCTGTCGCGATAGATTCGCGAATCACCAAAATACTCGTCATGGTAGGGCTCGCCAGGCGGCAACTGGGGCTCGGTCCCCGGTGCCAGCCCTGCGAATCGTAGGCGCTCCTGGTAGAGGTAATAGCCGGGCGCAATGTCCCAGCGCAGCACGACTCCGCCAGCGTCAGGCTGCTCGACGTGCAGCGTGAACGCTTCGTCCACGGGCAGAAAGTCCTGCTGCTTCTGACCGAAGGTGAACGGCGAAGCGTTCGCCAGCTGCACGGACCATAGGCAGCAGGCCAGAAAGATAAAAAGCGCTCGCATGCACAACACCCGATTACCCGATTCGACGGCGAGCTTGCCGACTCGGGATTAAGAGGCGATTAACGAGGCTTGCCCGGACACAACCTGTAAGGCTGAGCGGCGTTGAGGCACGAGCAACTCGGCGTACCATCTGCTAACGCGCCGTTAATCCAGGCGGACGATACTGACTGCTGCCTATCAAGCGATTCCCACATGCACGTACTGCTGACAGAAGACAACGCACTGATCGCCAGTGGCATCGTCGCCGGGCTCGAAGCCCAGGGCTTCAGCGTGGCCCATGCCGCTACGGCCGGGCAGGCCGACTCGCTGCTGCGCACAGCCAGCTTCGACCTGATGATTCTCGATCTGGGTCTGCCTGACGAAGACGGCCTGCGCTTTCTGCAGCGCCTGCGCCGCCGCGGCCTCGAGCTGCCTGTGCTGATCCTGACCGCCCGGGATGCGGTAACCGAGCGGGTCTCCGGGCTTCAGGCGGGCGCTGACGACTACCTCGTCAAACCCTTCGACCTGCGTGAGCTCGCCGCCCGCCTGCATGCCCTGCTGCGCCGCGCTGCCGGTCGGGCGACACAGATGATCGAACACGGCCCGCTGAGCTACGATCCCGCCGCCTGTGCGGCGTTCATGGCAGGCGAACCCGTGGACCTGTCGCGCCGTGAACAGGCGCTGCTCCAGGCGCTACTGCAGAATCCCGGCCGCGTGCTATCGGCCGAGCAGCTCAAGGACGCCGTGTACGGACTGGGCGATGACGTTGAAAGCAACGCCCTGAATGTCCATATCCACCATCTCAGGCGCAAGCTGGGTAACGGCATCGTCGAAACCGTCAGGGGGATCGGTTATCGCCTGGGCCCTGCCGGCCATGCGTCGGCTCCCACCGAGGCACCCGACCCATGAGCTTGCGCCTGCGCCTGACCCTCACCCTTGGCTCGGCCTTCGTGCTGCTCTGGGCGCTGGCCGCGACCTGGATGCTCTTCGATGTTCGCAATCAATTGATGCAGTCCCTCGATCAGCGCCTTGCTGCGTCGGCGCGGATGGTCGCGGGTCTGCTGGTGCAATTGCCGCAACCGCAACTGGGCGAAGGCACCCGTCTGAGCGCCGAACAACTGGGCATCGAGAACGGCCTGGCCTGCCAGATCAGCTCTCTACGGGGTGAAATCCTGGCGCGCAGCCATGCGACGCCAGACAGTGCCCTCGACGCTCAGCGCACCGGATTTCACGACCAGATGATCGGCGATACCGCCTGGCGTAGCTTCACCTTCATCCAGAACGGCATGCGCATCACCACGGCCGATCGCCTTGACGAGCGCAGCGCACTCCAGCGTTCGGTGCTCCTGGCCGCGGCGCTGCCGGTTTTCGTCGCGTTGCTGGGCAGCCTGATCGTGTTGTGGATCGGAATCGGCAACGGCCTAGCGCCGCTCAGACGAATCCGCACGGCCCTGGCGCAACGCAGCGCCGACTCGGTGGAGCCGTTGCACATCGAGCGGCTGCCGCGAGAGCTGACGCCCCTGGTCGAAACCCAGAACCAGCTGTTCGCGCGGATCGCGCACATGCTCGAACGCGAACGCCGGCTGACCGATGACGCCGCCCATGAACTGCGCAGCCCGCTGACCGCCATCAAGACCCACCTGCAGGTGGCGGCCATGACCGAGGGCGATACCGCGAAACGGGCATTGGCCCAGGCCGAGGTCGGCACGGATCGTCTGCACCGGATCCTCGAACAGCTGCTCATGCTGGCGCGAGTGGAAGGCCGCGTGTCCTTTGATGACGGGCTCAGTTGCACGGCGCTCGAAGTCGCGCAACTGGCGATCGCTGACGCCAGCCAGCAGCCTGGGCCGCACATCGAGCTGTGCGGGGCGCAAGAGGTCTCCCTTCGCCCACTGGCGATGCCGCCCACCCTGGCGGTCGCGGCATTGCGCAACCTGCTCGACAATGCCCGCCGCCATACCCAGGACGGCACGACCATCCGCTTGACGATCTCCCAGCTGGATGAAAGCCGGGTTCGCTTCAGCGTGCAGGATCACGGCTCGGCCATCCCGCCGGAAATGCTCGAGCGTCTGACGGAGCGCTTCTGGCGCAGCGGCGAAGGTGAAGGCAGTGGTCTGGGCCTGTCCATTGTCAAGGCGATCGCCGAGCGCTGTGCCTGCGATCTGCGTTTCGTACCGCAGGCGGATGGTCTCGTCGTCGAGCTGGTGGTCAGCCTGCAGGCTCCCGCTCCCTGATGACGGCATCTCGATAGCCTGAACGTCCAGCCACGCACACCGTCCGAATAGTTGACTGAGCAATCCGTTAACCATCGTCGGAGGTGGCAATGCTTGTTTTCGAACCTTTTTATACAGACGGCCTGGCGCAGATTTCCTATCTGATCGGCGACAGCAAGGCCGCGGTAGCCGCGGTCATCGACCCCCGCCGCGACATCGATATCTACCTGCAAATGGCCAAGGCGCGAGGCCTGCGAATCGCCTACGCCATCGAAACACATATCCATGCCGACTTCGTGTCCGGCGCCCAGGCGCTGGCGAAGCGCACCGGGGCACAGATCATCGGCGGTCGCGCGGATAACTACGAGTTCGAGCTTCGCCAGGTCAGCGGTGGCGAGACCATAGAGCTCGGGCAGGCCACGTTGCAAGTCATGCACACGCCCGGGCATACGCCAGAACACATCTCCCTGCAGCTGTTCGACGCCCAGCAGGGCGACCAGCCGATCGCGCTGTTTACCGGCGACACCCTGTTCAACCTGGACGTCGGGCGCCCCGACCTGCTGGGCGAAGGCAGTGAACGAAAACTCGCCGGCGCGCTGTACCACACACTTTTCGATCACTACCTGCCCCTTGGCGACCGGATCGAAATCTACCCCTGCCACGGCGCCGGCTCGGCCTGCGGCAAATCCATCGGCGACCGACGCCACTCCACGCTCGGCAGCGAGCGTCTCTTCAACCCCGCGTTGCGCGAGCAGCGGAGCGAGGACGAGTTTATCGATTGGCTACTGGCGGACATGCCGGAACCACCCCGTCACTACGCGCGCCTGAAACAGCTGAACGTGCGTTCGGCCGTACAGATGGAGGGCGCTTCCCTACCACCGCCACTCGCGCCGTCCGAGTTCGAGACACTGGCGGCGCGCGGCATGCAGGTCGTGGACGTCCGCTCGATCCTCGCGTTTGGCGGCGGGCACGTGCCCGGGGCGATCAACATTGCCCTGCGCAACGAGTTCGTGAACTGGGCTGGCTGGATGCTCGACGACGCTCGCCCGATCCTGCTGGTGGGCGAATCGGCCGACGATGTTCACCAGGCTGTCACCCAGCTCTACCGGATAGGCCTTGACGATATTCGCGGCTATCTACGCAACGGCATGACGGACTGGCAGAACGCGGCGCTACCGCTGAACAGGCTTCAGGAATGGACGGTTCATGAACTGAATGCACGTCGTGAAGCGCCCGATGTGCAGGTGCTGGATGTACGCAGCCCTCAAGAGGTCGCGGCGGGCCGGGTGCCTGGCGCTAGGCACATCTTCGTCGCGCACCTTGCTGACCGGCTCAACGAGCTGGATCCGGACAAGACCACCGTCACCTACTGCGGCTCCGGCTATCGCGCCTCCATCGCCGCCAGCATCCTCAAGAAGGCCGGCTTTCGTGATGTGGCCAATGTTCCGGGCTCCTGGATGGCCTGGAAGGCGGCAAACCTGCCGGTCCAGGAAGGCTAACGTCTTATCCGGTCGCGCGGCGCAGGTGTCTGGCTTGCTACCTGCGGGCGCGCGATCAGAAGGCGACTTGAAGCAACAAAGCCGACGCGGCAACAGCCGCTACCAACCCGAAGCCTCGCTGCAGCACGCGCCCGTCCAGGCGAGATGAAACCGTGCGGCCGGCAAACATCCCCAGCACCGCACCGGCCGAAAACGGCAGCGCCACTGCCCACTGAATGCCACCCGTCAGCGCGGCGGACAACACGCCGCTGACCGACACCAGGCCGATGACCGCTAACGACGTGGCGGCAATCGAACGCATCGGCAGATCACTGAAGCGACTGAGCGCCGGAACCAGCACGAACCCGCCGCCGACCCCCAGCAAGCCGGAGAGAAAACCCGCCAGGGTACCGGACGCGGCGACGGTCGCTGCACAGCGTGAGGTCCAGTGAAAACGGCCCGTCTGCGGGTTCAGCCGACAGGGCACGGCTCTCGGGTTCGAGTCATCGTTCGGCGGGCGCCTGAATGCCCTGAAGGCAACCCAGAACATCACCAGCGCAAACACCACGGCAAGCACATCGTGCTCTACCCGCGCGGCCAGCCAGACGCCGACGGGCGCGAGCAGCACACCGCAGCAGGCCATCAGGGCCGCCGCCTTGTACCGGACAATGCCGTCCCTCAAACCAATCACCGCCCCGACCCAGGCCGCGAGCCCGACCGCCATCAACCCGATGGGCGCGGCCTGATGCAGCTCGAGCCCGACCACGAAGATCAGCAACGGTACGGTGAGAATGCCGCCGCCGGCACCGGTCAGCGCCAGGACGAGGCCGACCAATAGCCCGAGCCCGACCTCAACCATCGTTGCGCTCCGGAAGCCTTAGATCTTTCGATTTACAGCGACCGCAACCTTTCACTGCGGCTTCCCTGAAAAGCGTGTCTGCATCTCGTAGAGCGCCATACCCGCCAACATGGCGAGGACAAAGATCAGCGGTTCGCTCCGACCACTCAAAAGCGTCGCGACCGCCGGACCCGGACAGTAGCCGGCCAGCCCCCATCCCGCTCCGAATGCCAGGCTGCCCAGCACAAGAGGGCGATCGATCCGGGTGGCGGTGGGCATTCGCATGACATCTCCCAGCACCGCCCGGGACCGTTTGGAGGCGAAATAGAACCCGACACTGCCGACCGCAATCGCACCGCCCATAACGAACGCGAGCGAGGGGTCCCACGGACCGGCCAGATCGAGAAAGGCGATCACTTTGGACGGATTGGCCATCCCTGACAGGATCAGGCCGAGGCCGAAAATCAGCCCCGCTACAAAGGCGCTCAGCAATTTCATGGCAACTCCTCAGCCCAGCAGGTGGCGGATGACGAACACGGTCAGAAAGCCGCTGGCCATGAAGGCGGCCGTCGCGACCAGCGAGCGCGGCGACCGTCGCGACAACCCGCAGACGCCATGCCCGCTCGTACAACCGGAGCCATACCGCGTGCCGATCCCGACCAACACACCAGCCGCGATTAGCGTCAAGGTGCTCGCCTCTACGTCGATGTCTGGTTGCTCGAACGCGGCCTGAAACAGCACCGGCGCGATCACCAGCCCGGTAATGAAGGCAACACGCCAGAACACATCGCCTTTGCCTGGCCGCATCAAGCCGCCGATCACGCCGCTAATGCCCGCGATTCTTCCGCTCAACAGAATAAACAAGGTCGCAGCAAGACCGATCAGCGCGCCCCCGGCGAGCGAGGACCACGGTGTGAAATGTACCCAGTCAATCGTCATGTCGAGGGTTCCTCGCGTTCGGGATGCTGACAGTAAAGCCGGTAGAGCACCTGCATAACCTCCATCGCTTGTTGGCTGGCGATGCTGTAATGCACTTGCTTGCCCTCGCGTCGGGTGCTGACCAAGCCGTTATGGCGCAGCACCGTGAGCTGCTGCGACAGGGTCGGCTGCACAATGCCCGTCGCATTGGCGAGGTCACCCACGCAGTGCTCACCCTGGGTCAGCTGGCAGAGCAACAGCAGGCGGTCAGGGTTGCCGAGCACTTTCAGCAAGCCGCAGGCGTCCGCAGCACTGCGACGAAGCGTTTCGATATCGAGATCTGCCATGTGGGCCATTTTGTTCAGGTGGGTCAGGTGGATTTGACAATACGATTTATCAATATATATTTCAATAGATCGTATAGACGCTACAGCGGACGCCCGGTCGGAACTCGACGTCCCGCACTCGTCCTAAAAATATGCGGCATCGCTGTGACTTTTCACCTCGCCGCGCCCACCCCGCCGGCGCGAACCAGGAGATCAACATGTCATCGATACAGCAAAACAGTACCAATCATGACCAGGCGGACCGGGTTCGCCGCTCAACGTCCCAACCTGTGAATCAGGAAATCGATCGGCAAACGGACGAGAACATTCGTCGATTCAGCGGGATGGGACGAAGCGCAATCCTTCAGCGTATCGACGCCCTGGATCGCGAGTGGGACGTGGAGCGCGTGCTTGAGGTCAATGCCTCCTCGCTCGCGCTGTCTGGCTTGCTACTTGGCCTGACAGCAAACCGAAAGTGGTTTCTGCTGCCTGGCGTCGTGCTGCCGTTTCTTCTGCAACACGGCTTGCAGGGCTGGTGCCCGCCGCTGGCGATCTTGCGCCGGCTGGGTATCCGCACGCGGGGCGAGATCGATCAGGAAAAGTATGCACTGCTCAGTGCGCTGGAACAGGCACCGCTGAACACTCACCACTAGCCGAGACCATCATGATATTTCGCCAGCTGTTCGAGCCCGTGTCGTCCACTTATACCTACGTACTCGGGTGCGAGGACACCGGCCAGGCCGTGCTCATCGACCCGGTCATTTCCGCAACGGACCGCGACCTGGCCGAGCTGGCCAGGCTGGACCTGCAGCTGGCGTTCACCTTGGATACCCACATACATGCCGACCACATCACCGCCGCGCTGGAGCTGAAGAAGCAGACCGGCTGCCGTATCGCGGGGCCGGCTATCGACAAGTTGCCCTGCACGGATGTGGGCATCGAAGAAGGTGTCCCTTTCATCGTCGGCAGCCTGCAGTTCACACCCTTGCATACCCCCGGGCACACAGACGGGCACTTTGCCTATCTCCTCGCTGATCGCCTGTTCAGCGGTGATGCATTGCTCATCGACGGCTGCGGTAGGACTGACTTTCAGAACGGCAGCGCCGACGACCTGTTTCACAGCGTTAGAAACAAGCTGTTCACGCTGCCAGACGACACCCTGGTCTATCCCAGCCATGACTACAGCGGCCGACGAGTCTCGACCATCGCCCAGGAAAAGCAGCGCAATCCCCGACTCGGTGAAGCGATAACGTTGGAGCGCTTCCGCGACATCATGGCGGAACTGAACTTGCCCTATCCCGCGTTCATCGATCACGCCGTGCCGGGGAATCGCCAGTGCGGCGTATGCCCACCCGACCTGACGGATAATTTCCGTCGCTATTGCGAACAGGTTGAGCACAGTCCTGAGGGTTGAGCACGTCATGCCAGCCCCCTTGAGGCCCGGGGAATCCATCACCGTTCGCAGCCTCCAGGCGACGTTACCAAGCATCTATTTCGCTACGTGAGGGATTGAATATGAAGACCCCTGATCGACCCCGTTTCCGCGTGAGCGCAAACCGGCAATCGGGAAGCCGCCGCGTTCGCTATGTCGAAACTAATCATCCAGATAGCCAGAACTGCACGATTTGCCAGCTGGATGAGGAAAACCCATCGTCTATCGAGGCGTCTTCCAGCGCGCAAAACTCCGACGAGCAAAAACCTGGTGCCAAACCGGAGCTATCCGGATAGATCGTTCAAACCACCAAACCCTCGGTATCTGATGGGCGGGGCTTGGCGCTCATACCCTGCGATATGAGTTTCGGTCTCGCCGATTCGCCCATCTACCACTTCGTCAGGACAAAAAAACGAGCTCCGCTAACGCGCCCTTATCTACTTTTAGCTGAAACCTGCCCTTCGCGACAGGCCGCTTTTGGCCGGAAGCGGCCTGCCCTATAACACGCAGCTATTAACTAGAATCATCCGAGCTCAGCCACTCGAGATACTCGCGCTGATAGAGCTGATAGCCCTGATCGAGCTCATCTGCTAAAGCGAGGGCCTCATAAGTGTCGTCAATCACAAGGTTGGTCCGACGAACCATGTAGTGAGTAGACTTCTTGAACTGTCGGTTTTCAAGCGCCGCCTTCCTGATCGCAGCAAGCAGCAACTCGTGATGTCGCGCGATGTCGCGGACTTCTGTCGGGAGCGATCTAAATGTCTTGGCCGGGTAGGCAGCTTTATCGCCTTTAGGTAACTCTATCGTTAACGACTCACCTGGGACCGGGGCTACGGAGGGTTTTGTTTTGCGCACGCCCTTCAGAGAACGCGAAATTTCGGTGTCCCTGACTGTGACTTTCTTACACCACATGGCTGTCCAGGACGCGTGGCTTCTGATGCGTACTGAAATGACGAGGTGGGTGCGCAGCTGTCGCCCGCCATTGGCTTCATTGGCCTCAATCGCCCGATTCATACTAACGAGATATGCATCAGCAATGCTCAACGCCGCCTCGTACAGGTCTGCATACTGCTGATCCAGCGGACACTCAATGCGCAGCTTTTTCACAATGCTTCCTCGGCGTTTTCTATGCAGCCAAGGATGACAAACAGGAAAAATAAATTGGGGCCCTAACCTACAAGATTCTTGTCAGATTAAGTGCCGCGCGCCTCACTGCTACGAACTGCATACCAGCTCGGTAAGCTATAGCCGGCACGGTGCTGCTCGTTGCCGCAATGGAGGACAAACGGCAACGCAAAAGTCCATTTCACGGGCCCAGTTTGAACTTCGCGCCCCCCCCCATTGCCGTAGTGGATGACATACGGCAACGCGCGGCGAAATAACCTGATTCGACTGGTAGCAGCGGTAGCACCAGCAAATATTTGTAATTAGGTGAACATCAAGCGGCGGCGATTTGGCCTCAGTAGCCGTTTGATTCCAGACCGACCTTGATGGCATATGTCCCAGGTACTGCCAGGCCAACGCAAAGGATCGGCCCAAAGCCAAGCAGCAACCCCCACAAGCTCTGCAGAAGCGGATATGCATAGAAAACTGCCGCAGCAGTTTCAGGCTGCATGGTTGCAACCCTGCCCAATATGGAAGCGCCCATGCCTGCAAATAACACCAGCATAAAACCCAACACGGCTATCGCTGGCCGCAGCCTTGGTGACGATTTATTGCCAAAGTGCGATTTCAGATCATCCAACGGCAAAGGCAGCTGGCGGGATAACCGTCTGCGGCCAATACGTGCATCAAACTCCCAGGCCAACCAGGAAATGCCCAGCGCGAAGCTGATCACGAATAGCACACCAAATCCAAGCGGCGACATGGCCATCTCCTCTATTTAAAGTTCGCGGTAAATCATCAGCCGAAATCAAAACCTGAGCAGATGTCTGAAAACCCAGTGGAAAAATCACCCCAGCTATCGCTAAACGTTGAATCCATTCCCATCAGATTGCCCATCACGTCGATGCAGCCATCCAACGAGGGCAATCCATTGGCAGGATTAACCCACTGGGTTGAGTCAGCCATGGAGGTGTCGGCGGAGGACAAATTCGACAGTGAATCACCGACCTCTAAATGAATAGCGGAATCGCTCCAGACGAGGTTATCCGCGATAAGGCTATCCAAAGGCGAAGTGACATCAGCAACCTCTTGCAGCAGCGGCTCCAGGATTTGTTGCCAACGCTGCTCATGGCGTATTCCCAGGTCGTCATGCAGCACGAATGCCTTACCCCTGGCTGGGTAAATAATCGTGGTGTATGCCGGTTTGGCAGGCTGTACAAATTTCGCAAATAGGCTGGCGAGGTTAGCGATCAGGCTCATGGGGCAGCTCCTTCGTTGTCAATGCTCACAGCTTCTCTCGTAGCCTCTAAAACCCAAACGAAGTGCACACATACATGGGGATGCACAGCTCATCAGCTCTTCCCTGCCAGGAGTAGCAATTTATGCCTGGGGTATGGAAATCACCGCCGTGAATCCGCCTCAGCTCGCCCCAGGTATCAGAAGGTCTGTGCCTACAGTCGCCGAGCGAGTAAAAAATCCTGAAACCGCTTAAACCGACAAGAATCTGGTCAGATAGCGCGCCAAAATCATTTCAGGAACTGCCACAGTGTTGCTCAAGCCCACACGGAGTTACGCCATGGCCGAACAGTTTTTGACGAACGCAGAGCTCTGCAATCTGCTGCGCTGCAGCATGACCACCATGTGGCGTATGCGCCGCGAAATGCCAGGTTTCCCACAACCTCGTCGCCTAGGCCGCCGGCTGCTATGGACCACTGTGCGGATTTCGGTGAACGTGACCGAGCGTTTCGCTAATACGTGACCGGTGCTTCCACCCCGATTGCGCGGGTTCTGGATTGTAATAGCATCGGTCACGATGCGGCTTG